>Ga0115565_10001059_pt1 | contig 23389 bp, 16 predicted proteins | sample COGITO_mtgs_1105_FD_87199 | JGI IMG/M metagenome (GOLD analysis project Ga0115565, IMG submission 87199) | Pelagic marine microbial communities from North Sea - COGITO_mtgs_110530 | ecosystem: Environmental > Aquatic > Marine > Epipelagic | place: Germany:Helgoland, sampling site Kabeltonne... | reverse complement strand
ATATTGCGTGGGTCAAATACAGTTCTAACTATGATAGTAAGCCTGGCATTTTTAAACTCGTTAAAGAAAATAACCAATGGAAAGTGACTAATAAAGGTCCTAGGGAAAAAGGGCCTTTTTAAGGGAGCTCAAATAACATTCGAATTCTGAATTATCAGCATTTAAAAGATACCGAATAGGTACTTTCTATATAGAATTAATTAGTCTTCTATTTTTTTTAAAAGCCCTTCTAGGCTTTTTTATTATTATATACATCTTCTTCCTAAAAATTCTCACTAATCAACTCGCAATAGGCACTAAGCCAAGTGAGTCAATTCAGAATGTCTAAAGCTGAAACATTTGCGGATTTATTCTCAAACCAATTCAACAATTTCTTTATCTTTACAATGAAGTTAAACTTTAATTTTTATTAAACTAAATATGCTTAAGGAACTTCTTAAATCAAAAGGTGTCAAACAAAAATGGCTTGCTAACAAAATAGGTGTTAGTGAGGTTTCTGTTAGTAATTGGGTGAAAGGCAAAAGTCAACCAACCTTAAAAAACTACCAGAAAATAAGTGAATTACTTGATATCCCATTAAAAGAGTTAACTAATTAATGGTGGCAGAAAAAAAATATAACTTTTCATTTACAGCTGCTTCTCTGCGCACAAGAGAATTAGTGATCGTTGCAAAGCATCAATTAAAAAATCCGGTTGAAGATATTGAAGCTGTTTTAGGTAACGGAAAAAGGACAACAGGTAAGCGCTATTTAAATGAAATGTCTAAATGGCTTGAAGTACTCACTGATACTCAAAAAGGTTGCCTACTAAATGAGAGTTTTAAAGTTCAAAACGAGATAGCATTTCTTGCTGTCTGTAAATATTTCGAATTCATACGTGATTTTATTGTGGAAGTAATCAGGGAAAAATATCTTGTGTATGACTATGAATTAACCGAAGGAGATTACATTTCATTCTTTCGTCGTAAGTCAGAATATCATCCAGAAATGGACGCACTAACCGAAATCACTCAAAAGAAAGTAAAGCAAGTAACTTTTAAAATATTGGAGCAAGCAGGCCTGATAAATAGCGTTAAAGCGAAAATGATAAATGCACAAATTCTAGAACCTGAAACAAGGAGAGCGATTCTCGACGACAATACTGAACTATTCAAAATTTTCTTGTTAAGTGATTTTGATATTGAAAATCTGAAAACATAAGTATGAGCAATCTTACACATAAATTCGAACATTTATTTAATGTCATTTCATCATCAAATTTTCTAAACAAAGAATCTTTAGGTGGTGAAATTCCATTTTTCATATCATCCTATAAAGCTGAAGAAGAAATTGCTTGTAGAGAAGAAATACGTTTATTAAAAAAGAAATTAGAAAATCAAGGCGTGCCTATTTTAGAATTAAACCTATACCATCTTGCTTGTGAGATTTTAGAAGCTAAAGGTGGAATGGAACGAATGTTTAAAGTTGAAAAATCTAAATCGAAAGATAAGTTTTTAAGCGCATTACAATCTTCTCTAAATATGCATCAAGTGCTGATGCCACTAATAAAACAAAAAATAGAATCTAATAATGCAAAGGTGTATTTCCTAACAGGAATAGGCTTAGTATTTCCGTTTATACGTTCTCACAATGTACTTAACAACCTTCAAAATATTGCAAAGGAAGCACCAACCGTAGCTTTCTTTCCTGGAGATTATAACGGACATACCTTAAACCTTTTTGGTTTGTTGAAAGATGATAATTATTACCGCGCATTTAATATGGACAAAATAGAAGCTAAACTATGATTAAAAAATATTTTGAAAAACCTATAGACCGTTCCATAGAAACGGTAATAAAAGCAGACGACCGCGATAACATTTCTACAGAAGTAACCGAGTACGTTGTTACCAATGAGATAGGAAAAAAAGTTAGAGATTTCTTTCAAGCGTATAACGATTATGCTGGAGCAAATGGCGTATGGATCTCTGGTTTCTTCGGAAGTGGTAAGTCTCACTTATTAAAAATATTGTCTTATGTACTCGAAAACAAAGAACACGATGGCTGGAAGTCTGGTGAACTGTTCGCAGAAAAAGTAGAGAATGATGCAATGCTTAAAGGTGATATCCTAAACGCAACACGCATACCTTCAGAATCAGTATTATTCAATATAGACCAGCAAGCACAAATTACTAGTAAGGAAGATGCCAATGCTATTCTATCAGTGTTCTATAAAGTTTTTTATGACCATTTAGGCTACTATGGTTTTCAACCGCACGTTGCAGAATTTGAAATGTGGCTAGATGGCAAAGGAAAGTATGACGCTTTTAAAGCGGAATATGTAAAAGTAAAAGGTGTTACTTGGGAAATTGACCGATTAGAATACTTTGTTTTAGAGGTAAAAGATATTTTAGCGACCGTTTTTAATGAAAGTCCTGAGAAATACGAAAACATTCTTGATGAATTAGAAGATAGAAATAAACAGTCTATTGAAGATTTTTGTAATCGTGTAAAAATATATATCGATTCTAAGCCTAAAGGTTTTCGATTGAATTTCTTTGTAGATGAAGTAGGTCAATACATTAGCGACAACACAAAGTTGATGCTCAATTTACAGACTATAGCAGAAACGTTAGCTACAAAAACAAAAGGTAATTCTTGGATTTTAGTGACTTCTCAAGAGGATATGGAAACTGTTGTAGGCGATATGAATAAAAGTCAGCAAAATGACTTTTCTCGTATTCAGGCACGTTTCAAGATAAAAGTACCACTGACCTCTGCTAATGTGGATGAAGTAATTGAGAAACGTCTTTTAGATAAAAATGATAAGGCACAGGAAGAGTTAACCAAAGCTTATAAAAAGAATGGACCTCACTTAAAATCTTTACTTTCTTTTTCAGAGGCTGGCGTTCAGTTTAAGGGGTATAAAGACAATGAGGATTACGCCAATAAATTTCCTTTTGTACCATATCAGTTCGATTTGTTTCAACAATGTAGAATTGCCTTATCCAACCATAATGCTTTTCAAGGAAAACACGCTTCGGTAGGAGAACGTTCTATGCTTGGGGTATTTCAACAAGTTATTCAAGCCATTCAAGAACGGGATGGAAATGCATTGGTAAGTTTCGATTTAATGTTTGAAGGCATTCGTAATGAACTACGTGGTGAAATACAACAATCTATTATTCTTGCCGAAAAACAACTGGACGACCGTTTCGCGATTAAAGTGCTTAAAGCTTTATTCCTAGTAAAATACTTTGGAAACTTTAAGACTACAAAACGCAATATTTCGGTGTTGATGATAGATGACATTAATGTAGATCTTAAAGCACACGAAACAAAGATTGATACCGCTCTAACTATTCTGGAAAATCAAAGTTATGTGCAACGTAACGGCGATATTTTTGAATTCTTAACCGATGATGAAAAGGATGTTGAAGAAGAAATAAAGAACACAGATATTGACGAACAAGCCATTACACAACTACTTAAAGAAATTCTCTTTGATGAAATCATAAGAGATAATAAAATCAAGTACCTGGAGAACAAACAGGACTATGATTTTACGAGTAAAATTGATGGTAGTTTCTTTGGCCGAGAGAAAGAGCTGGAAATTGAAATCATAACAGATAATTATCAAGATTATGAAAACGAAGCCTTCATACAATCCCAAACTATGGGAAGTACAGGAATGAAGCTCGTACTAGCATCTAACGCAACCTTTATGAGAGATGTTAGAATGTATATTAAAACAGCCAAATACGAGATGCAAAATAGAGGTTCTGGAACCAGACCTCAAGTAGCTCGTATTCTTCAAGAAAAGTCAATGCAAAACGTGACACGCAAGAAGAATTTAATACTTATGGCAAACAAAGCTTTAGGGGAATCTAAAGTGTACCTAAATGGTGGTAAGCTAGAAATGACAGCATCTAACGATGGTAAGACAAAAGTTATTAATGCGTTCCAAAAATTAGTAGCTGTTGTCTATCCTAATTTACGAATGTTAAAAGGAGTTGCTTTTTCAGAGGATACTGTAAAAAATACCGTTCATACTGCACCAGATGCTCTATTTACAGATGATGACACAACAATGTCTGAGGCGGAAGGTGAAATTTTGAGTGAAATTTTAAAACGGAAAAAACGCAGTGACCGCACAACGTTAAATGATTTAAAAAACACGTTCATTAAAAAACCATATGGTTGGTATCCTAATGCCATCTGGACTATAACCGCAAAGCTTTATAAACGGGGTAAAATTGAAGCAAAGCAGGATTCTAATTTGTTGGAAAATGACTCCTTTTTAAACGCATTATTAAATAGCTCTTTTCACGGTAATACCATCCTTGATCCACAAGCTACATTTGATGCTACTGCTGTGAAAAAATTAAAAGAAGTCTTTAAAGATGCTTTTGATGTAAGTTGCCCATTGCGTGAAGCAAAAGATGTAGCAGTTGCTTTTAAAGATAAATTAGTACAAATGCGAATAGATGTAGATCAATTGCTGGCACGCAAACAATCTTATCCATTTCTAAAAAGTCTAGAACCATTCTCAGAAAAGCTAGACCGCTGGTCTAAAAAAGAGTACAGTTATTTCATCACAAGTGTATCTGAATTTGAAGATGCGCTATTAGATACTAAAGAAGATTTGCTTTCGCCTATTCAAAGGTTTATGAATGGGGAACAACGTAATATTTATGACGATGTTAAAACCTTATTAGAAGGAAATACTGCAAACTTTGATTACATACAAAGTGACGAATTAGACACGCTCAAAACGCTAGTAGCTAGTAATACACCTTACAAAGGTAGTGGTGTGCAATTAGCAAAGGCGGCGAAAGATGAATTGTCTAAAAAAGTATTGGAACTTATTAGACAAGAAAAGTCCAGTTTTATAGATACCGCAGAAGAATATATAGAAGATATAAATAAGCGCCCTGTTTTTAAAACACTAGATACAGATCAGCAATTGAATGTCGTAAAAATTTTAAGCGACAAAAAAAATGCGGTATCAAATGAGCGCTTTATAGCAAACATCAGGCAATCTAAACAAGAGTTATCTCAAATTCATACTGATGCATTAAATCTTATGGCCAATATGGCTGCGCCTAAAAAAGAAGAAGGTAAAGTTGCAGAACCTGTTGCAAAATATATAAGACAATCGCAAATTCACGTCGATTATGTTAAGAATGAATTAGTGTCTGAAGAAGACGTAAACGATTATGTAGAGGTATTAAGAGCTGCTTTTCTAAAGCGTATAAATGAAAACATCAAGATCAACTTAAAATAAATGAATACCAACCAACTAAAACGCTTTGCACAAGAAGCACGTATAAAACTCTTAGACCAAATAGGAGCTAAACTAGAGAAGGTACTAACCAGCGATAGTGTTGTCTTACGTGAAAAAGCTGGCCATTTAAAAAAGCTTCAGGAAGCTATTAATAAAACTTCTAAAACAGATGTTATAGACACCGTAGCTTATACGTGGTTTAACCGTTTTGTGGCGTTGCGTTTTATGGATGTTAATGGCTATGAACCGCTAGGTACTTCTATAGTAAGCCCAATAAAGGATGGTACATTACCCGCTATTTTACAAGAAGCCAAACAAGGCAACATTCCAGAAGAGCTTCCTGTACAGCAACAGCGTATTTACGATGTATTAGATGGCAGAATACCTAGTACAGATGCACAGAATGAAGCCTATGCAGCTCTACTAGTTGGTGCTTGTAATCATTTAAACCAGATACTGCCTTTTCTATTTGAAAAGATAGATGATTATGCAGAGCTGTTATTGCCGGATGATTTAATTTCTCAATTTTCTATATTACAAGATGTACGGAATGGTATGTCGGCCGAAGACTGTACAGAAGTTGAAATAATAGGTTGGCTCTACCAGTTTTACATCTCAGAAAAAAAGGACGAAGTATTTGCTAGCAAAGGCAAAGTAAAAAAGGAGGACATCCCAGCAGCTACGCAATTGTTTACCCCACGTTGGATTGTTGAATATATGGTACAAAACACCGTAGGGAAATTGTGGTTGCAAAACAACCCACAATCTAAGCTACGCGAACATATGCCATATTTTATTGAATCGCCAAGTGTAACCACAGACGATTATCTTAAAATAGATAGTGTAGAAGACATTACCTTATTAGACCAAGCCTGTGGTAGTGGGCACATTTTGGTTTATGGCTTTGAGTTGCTTTCCAAAATTTATGAAGAACAAGGGTATAATGAGAGTGAAATACCAAAACTAATTATTGAAAAAAATCTTCACGGTTTTGAGATAGACACACGTGCGGCACAATTGGCAGGATTAGCATTAATGTTGAAGGCAAGACAATATTACCGTCGTGTGTTTAAAAAGGACATTACCCCTAATATTATTTGTTACCAAGATTTAAAAGTAAGCGAAGACGACATTAAAGCAACATTTAAAGCGGTAAATGAAACCTTAAGCGACACTTTATTACAGGATTTGCAAACAATGCAACAAGCTACCAATTCAGGGTCGCTAATACAACCTCATACTACCTTAACGAATTTAGAGAAAACGAGAGCTTCTTTAGCAACTAAAGTCAATAGTAGCGACCTTTTTCATACCCATAATTTAAGAGGCATATTACAAGCCATTGTACAATTAAGTGCTCTATCGCAAAAATACCATTGTGTGGTAGATAATCCACCCTATATGGGAGGTGGCAATATGAACAAACTGTTGTCTGACTTTGTAAAAACAAATTATCCAAAGAGTAAAGCCGATTTAATGGCGTGCTTTATGGAAGCTGGTCTTGCTACACTAAAACCACAAGGGTATTTAGGAATGATTAACCAACACAGTTGGATGTTTTTAAGTAGCTATGAAAAACTACGAGAACATTTAATTGATAACATACATTTTGATACAATGCTGCATTTAGGGTCTCGTGCTTTTCCTGAAATTGGTGGCGAAGTTGTTCAGAATACTGCATTTACTTTTTGCAAAGAGGCTAGTAAAATTGAGGGGGTTTATATGCGTTTAGTTGATTTTAATAAATCTTATTTGAAACGAGAAAAAACAATTGAAGCCATTCAGCACAAAAAGTTGGATTATTATTATCAAACTGATCAAAATAATCTTAAAAAGATACCAGGAGTTCCAATTGGTTATTGGTTAAGTGAAAATATGATTAATATTTTCTCAGAAAACCCTACTCTAAAAGATTTGTCCGAATTGAAACAAGGAATGGCGACGACAAAAAACGATCTTTTTATGAGGAGGTGGTTTGAATGTAATCAGTACAATACTCATTTTCATTTAGAAAATTCGCAAAGAACTAAAGTCGACGTAAAATGGGTGCCTTATAGCAAAGGTGGTTCTGCGCGCAAATGGTATGGTAATCAAGAGTATTTGGTGAATTTTGAAAATAACGGTCAGACAATATGTGATTATATTGATAATACACCTGGAGTTAAAGTGAAAAGTAATGGGAGAGTAATAAATAGATCTAGTTACTTTAAAGAAGCATTGACTTGGTCATTGACTTCTTCAAATGGATTTTGTGTAAGATTTAGGCCTTCAGGGTCGGTATTTGATGTAAATGGTATGTCATTATTTCTCGAAAACTCAGAAGAATTAATAAAATTATGTGGTTTAATGAACTCTAATGTTTCTTTCGAACTTCTCAAAACCATTAATCCAACTCTTGCCTTTCAAAAAGGAGATATCGAAAAGTTACCTGCATTAAAAAACTTAAAACTTGAATTTAACCCAAATAAGTTTATTGCTATTAGTAAAAAAGAATGGGATTCAAGAGAAACCTCTTGGGACTTCCAAAAAAACGAACTAATACGCATAAAAGGGCAAGACCTTCAAGAGGCCTATGATAGCTATTGCCAATATTGGCAAAACAAATTCCTTGAGTTGCATAAAAGTGAAGAAGAGCTCAATCTTCAATTTATTGAAATTTATGGTTTACAAGATGAGTTAACACCAAATGTACCTCTAGAAGATATAACCATCCTTAAAGATGAGACCACAATTAAAAAAGGAGCTTTGGTATTTCGCGAAAGCGAAATTATGGCGCAATTTATTAGCTATACCGTAGGTTGTATGTTTGGACGTTATAGTTTGGATAAACCTGGTTTAATATTGGCAAATCAAGGGGAAACACTTGAGGATTATTTAAAAAATGTTTCTCTGAACGCAGAAGAAGTATCTTTTCTTCCAGATGATGATAATGTAATCCCAGTACTAGATAACGAGTGGTTTGAAGATGATATTGTAAATCGTTTCTACGCCTTTTTAAAAGCCACATTTGGCAAGCAAAACTTTGATAAAAACCTCGCTTTCGTAGAAGACAGCGTTGGCGATATACGTAAGTACTTCTTAAAAACATTTTATACTGACCACTTAAAGCGTTATAAAAAACGACCTATTTATTGGTTATTTTCTTCGCCTTCTGGTGCGTTTAATGCATTAATTTATATGCACCGCTATACACCAGATACATTAAATACAATGCTTAATGGGTACTTAAAAGAATACCAAGAAAAACTAAAGGCACAAAACACCCAACTAGACCACGTTAAAAACGTAGGTACAGACCGCGAAAAGATAAGTGCAGAAAAAGAACAAGCACGTATTAGTAAAGTGCTTATAGAATTACAAGAATACGATCGTGAGTTATTTAAAATAGCAACCGAGCGCATCGCTATCGATCTAGACGAAGGTGTGTTGGTTAACTATAATAAGTTCGGGGAAGTCATAAAACCAGTTTCAGGTTTAAACGATAAAAAAGCAAAGGATAAAGTGAGGAAGTTTGATTGGATAGATACGAGTACCATACAATAATTATGAGCATAAAAATACAAGAAGCGCTAGAAAAAAAGTTCCAAGAACACGATGTGATTTTTTGGTACGATGAGCGTAATGAATTAAAAGAAAGCTTTGATGACCTAGATTTAAAGGATGTTGAAAAATGTCATATACAGGGTAATGAATTTGAAATAAAGTATAAGATTACATCGAATACGACTAAGATTAAATTTCTAGTGTATAGCAATACCCCTAAACCTAAACCCAATGAAAATTGGTTATTAGATTTAGAACTGGCATATCATATTTTCCATACCGACCAAGAAGCTATTATTCTTCAAGATTTAGGTTTAGAGTTTAGTTTTAAAGAATTAGTTGGGGAACATATTCAATTCTTTAAGTCAAAAGATCGCGTTGACAAATTAAAAGAATTATTAGGTAAAGGCGACTCTCACAGAGACATTCGCTACAAAATGGTGGCAGTAACCCTAAATACTGATTACGTTAATCTTAACACCTTTATTCACGCACACGGAACAGCTTTTGCTAATGGTAATGAAAAGCTACAAAGAGATTTAGAACGCTATGAACTATCAGATTTTTACTGGAATCAAATTCTAAACAAGTTTAAATACACAAGTAAAACGCCATCGATCTATGATTTTCTTGTAGAGGCATTTACAGATAATTTTAATGCTACCGCTAGCCCTAAACTTTCTAAAGAAACTAGACTTTTGTTAGCCCTTTGGAAAGATACCATTACCTACCGAGAAGGGTTTGATAAAATTTCTTTACAGATAGCAAGCGACCTGCAAATAGAAAGTATTCTCAATACGCTGCCTTTAGAAAAAGCGGTAAACGATGAATTATTTAAACTCACAGACAAGAAAATAATTCACGATCTCGTTCAGCGTTTAATTACAAATGAAATTTCAAATGAGTCCTTACAAAATATTGTAAAACAAAGGGAACATACGTTTTGGTATAACCCGCATTTTGTGGCATTCTACGAAAGTGTTTCTTTTGCTTCACAACTGCAATATCAGATTCAAAAACTTAAAGTAGAATTTAAGTCTGTTGAAAACGGTTTAGAGCAATACACGACGTCTCTTTATGAAATTGATTATCTATATAGAAAGTTTATTCTAAACTACCGAAGATCCAATCAAGATAACATACTTGCCGGTTTGGCTCAAAAAGTAGAAAAATTATATACCAATGACTGGTTACTTCATTACAATGATAAATGGCAATCTATTATTGATGATTTAGAAAACTGGCCAGTAGCCAAAAACTATAGTCAAAGACAATTTTTCAAAAACCATATCCAACCTTTTGTTGAAAAAAAGCAACGTGTGTTTGTCATAATATCTGATGCATTACGATTTGAGTGTGGTGTTGAGTTAAATAAAAGATTAACTCAAGAGAATAGATATGATAGTGAAATTGAAGGTGCGTTAGCGTCATTACCATCCTATACACAATTAGGGATGGCTTCTTTGTTGCCTCATAAAGAACTATCAATAAAAAAAGGAACAGACCAAATTTTAGTAGATGGGATGCCATCTATGGGTATTGCATCTCGCTCAAAAATTCTAACAGAAAATTCTGAAGCACGAGCAACAGCAATTTTAGCTGAAGATTTTATGAAGTTTAGTGCCAATACAACAGGTAGGGACTTTGTAAAGCAATATGATGTTATTTATATCTACCATAACAATATAGATGATACTGGTGATGACACAACCTCGCAAGACAAAGTATTTGATGCGGTAGAAAGCGAGCTAAACTTCTTTATGGACTTATTAAAGAAGATTTCCAATATGAATGGGAATAATATGATTATCACTTCAGATCACGGGTTTTTATATCAATATGAAACATTAGAAGAAAGCGATTTTACAACGGCTGATATAAAAGGTGTAGTTGATAAGCATAATAGAAGGTTTGTACTTGGAACTGACATAACTGGGAATGATGCAGTAAAGTCTTTTACGCACGAGCAACTCGGACTAAAAAGCACCGGTAATGCATTAATTCCAAAATCGGTAAATAGATTACGAGTTAAAGGTGCTGGATCTAAATTTATTCACGGTGGTGCATCCTTACAAGAAATTATAATACCCGTAGTAAAAGTGAATAAAAAGCGTCAAGATACTACAGCTCAGGTAGAAATAGATATTATAAAATCTACCGACAAGATAACTACAAACTTGCTCGCGGTTTCATTTATTCAAACAGAGCAGGTAGATGACACTATGTTGGAAAGAAAAATTAAAGCATCCATTCAAGCAGAGGATGGCACGTTGTTAAGTGATCAGTTTATCTACACCTTCGATATTAAAGAAGAAAATCAACGTCAGCGAGAAGTTAAGAACAGATTCCAATTAACCGCTCAAGCAAGCGGTAAATATAAAAATCAACGCGTAAAACTGGTATTAGAAGAACCAATGGATCGCGCTAACAAATGGAGAACTTATAAAGAGTATTACTATACTCTCAATATTTCTTTTACTAATGACTTTGATGAATTTTAAAACCTATGAACGCACTAAATGTAAAAATAAACGAGCACTTTGCAGGTAAGGTAGTTCGTAAGGATTTAACCAAGTTAGTAAAAGGTAATGCTATAGTTCCTACCTATGTCCTCGAATATTTATTAGGGCAATACTGCGCTACAGATGACGAAGCAACAATTGATGAAGGTGTAGAAACTGTTAAAAATATTATTGCCAAACATTTTGTACATCGTGACGAGTCTCAAATAATAAAATCTACAATTCGGGAAAAAGGTTCTCATAGAATTATAGATAAAGTGGCTGTTCAGCTTAATGACAGACAAGATAGATATGAAGCTTCATTTGCAAATTTAGGCTTAAATCGCGTTCCTATTTCGGATGCACTAATCAGAGAGCATCAAAAATTACTATCTAGTGGTGTTTGGTGCATTTTAACCTTAGCATACGTTCCTTCAGAGGAAAGAGATCATATACCTTGGATGGTTGAAAGTTTAAAACCAATTCAAGTTTCCAATGTAGATATTGAAGAATATAAAAACGCTCGGAAACATTTTGAAAAGGAAGAATGGATGGATGTTTTATTGCAATCCATTGGGCTTAATCCAGATGAATTTACATTTCGTTCAAAACTGCTGCAACTAACTAGACTTGTTCCATTTGTAGAAAACAATTATAACTTAATTGAACTAGGTCCAAAAGGAACAGGAAAGTCGCATATTTATTCTGAAATGTCGCCACACGGTATTTTAATTTCTGGTGGAGAAGTATCAAAAGCGAAACTATTTGTAAATAATAGTTCAGGTGATATAGGGTTAGTTGGGTATTGGGATGTTGTTGCCTATGATGAATTTGCAGGTAAAACAAAGCGTGTAGACCGTGGCTTAGTGGATATAATGAAAAATTATATGGCTAATAAATCCTTTTCGAGAGGAACTCAAGTCTATGGTGCTTCTGCTTCAATGGTATTCGTTGGAAACACAGACCATTCAGTAAAATATATGATGAAACATAGCGATCTTTTTGAGGCCTTGCCAAAAGATTATTATGACACAGCTTTCCTTGACCGTATGCACGGATATCTTCCAGGGTGGGAAGTTCAGAAATTACGAAATGAAATGTTTACTTCGCAATACGGTTTTATTGTTGATTACCTTGCTGAAGTATTAAAGAACTTAAGGAAAGAAGATAGAACGCACGATTATACAAAATACTTTGAATTATCGAGTACAATTACTACCCGAGACAAAACATCAATTGCCAAAACATTCGCTGGTCTAATTAAAATAATCTACCCAGATAATGATTTCACTGAAACTGATGCGAAAGAAATTTTAGATTTCGCTATTGAAAACAGAAAGCGTGTTAAAGATCAACTTCGTAAAATGGATGAAACCTTCGAAGAAGTAGATTTTAGTTACGTCAGTAAAAAAACAGGAGAAAGTTTTCCAATCCTGACACTAGAAGAGATTGAAAATGAAATAAAACCTACTATACAGCAAGCGGAAGTTGTTGAGAACAATCAATCGCAGAAATCCGAAAACATTAATTTATCACTAGAACCTGGACAAAAAATAATTAGAGATAATCAGTCTGGTATTTCCTATGATAATTTGTTTGGAGCTTATTTATTAAATGCCACTGATTTTAATATCACAGACCCATACATTAGGCTACCCTATCAGTTGCGCAACTTTATGGAACTAGCAAAACTGATTAGTGAAAAGAAAGATCCTGACACAGAAGTTAAAGTTCACTTAGTAACTAGTAATAATGAAGATTTTATAGAAAATGCGAAAGATGCATTTGAACAAATGCGCTATTCGTTGGAATCAATGGGCATTATCTTTTCCTATGAGTTTGACGATTTTATTCACGACAGATCTATTGAAATGAATAACGGATGGAAAGTGATTTTAGGGAGAGGACTAGATATTTGGCAAAAAACTGGTGGTTGGTATGATATCAATGAATACATCCAAGAAAGAAGAGTATGTAAGGCTTGTGAAATAACATTTGTAAGAATCTAATCAGATTGAAAATAAGGATACTGAAAAATAAAACAATCGTTAATAATGAACTTACAATTAAATAAAATGTTCATCAACTTATTTCTAGGGAATAAACAGTAATCTATGTATTTAAAAAATTTAAAACTTTGGAACTTTAGAAAATATGGCAACACCAATCCATTTGACCTTAACCAACCGCATTTGGATTTAAATTTCACTAAGGGTGTAAATGTACTTGTTGGGAAGAATGATTCTGGTAAATCTGCTATAATTGATGCTATAAAAATTGTGCTAAAAACGCATAGTTATGATTGGTACAAGATTGATCAAGATGATTTTTTTTATGATTCTGAACGTCTTAGAGTAGAAATAATTCTTGACGAACTTGACCCTGAAGAAGCAAAGCATTTTACGGAATGGTTAGGCTGGGTTAAGGATAGTTCGGGAAACGCCAAATGCTATTTAAGATTAATACTAGATGTGAGAAGAAATCTTGATAATAAGAGAATCTTTCCATCAGATGTAAAGGCTGGTATAGATCCAGTAGGTTTTCAGTTGAATGCAGAGGCTAGAGAATATCTTAAAACGACATACTTGAGACCTCTTCGAGATGCAAAATCAGAACTTGTACCTAGAAAAAATTCAAGACTCACACAAATTCTTCAAGCTCACGATGCTTTTAAGGACAAAGATTTAGATCATTTGCTTGTTGGACTTTTTAAAGATTTCAATGATTCTGTAGAACAATATTTTTTGGGTAAAAATAATGAAGGTAATGACTTATCAAATGATGAATTAAAAGGAAAAGAACTCAAATCAGACATTGATAAATATATTAAATCCTTTTATGATGTTTCAAAAGAATCTGCATTTGGAGTTAAGGGTAATAACTTAAAAACAATCCTTGAAAAATTAGAACTTTCCATAAAAGACGAAGTCAATCCAGGCCTTGGAACTCTTAATCGTCTCTTTATGGCTTCGGAATTACTGCATTTACAAAAAAAAGATTGGTCAGGATTGAGACTGGGATTGATAGAAGAACTGGAAGCTCATTTACATCCGCAAGCTCAAATGCAGATTATTGAAGCTTTACAAAAACAAAAAGAAATTCAACTTATTCTTACTACCCATAGTCCTAATTTAGGATCAAAAATCAAACTAGAAAATTTAATCCTATGCTCAGATGATTCAGCATTTCCATTAGGTCCAGAGTACACAAAATTGGAATCTGATGAATATTCATTTTTGGAAAGATTTTTAGATACTACTAAGGCAAATTTATTTTTTGCAAATGGGGTTATAATGGTCGAAGGTTGGTCTGAAGAGATTTTAATTCCAGCAATTGCTCAACGCCTTTATGAACAAGGAACAATTTCAAAAAATTTAACTCAAGCAGGTGTTTCAATAGTAAATGTTGGTAATACAGCATTTCAACAATATTCTAGAATTTACTTACGAGCGGATGATTCTAAACAAATCAACATTCCAGTCTCAGTTATAACTGACGTTGATGTGAGAGCTTACAAATTGCATATAGACAAAGATGAAGACGGAGCTATCATTAAAACCTACATTAAAGAAGATGAAGTTGAAGTTCAGGATAAATCTGAAAAGAAGAAAACTGAAATTGTAAAGAAATATAATGATCAAAATGTTAAAACATTCGTCGCGGAAAATTGGACTTTAGAATATGCTCTATTAAAATCCACATCGCTATCGAAACTCTTTTCAGATGCATTTAAGAAAGTGCATCCTCAAATTAATCTTGACATAGTGGAAGAAGAGTTAGGAAAGAAGTTAATTAGTAAATTATACAAAACACAAATTGCTTACGAGATTGCCACCAATATTGAATTGAATAGTGTTCTACCAATAAATGAAGATGATGCTAGCATAAAATATATCATTGATGCAATAAAACACGCTTGTAATGATTAACATTACTGAATCAGATATCGCTTATGCAGAAGAAATACTTTTAGAGTCAGGGAAAGTATTTGATGGTGAGCGAAGAGCCTTTATAAAAAACTTCAAAACTATAGATTTACAAGCAGTTCCAGGTAGTGGAAAAACTACTGCATTACTTGCTAAATTATTAATACTTGAAAAAAAACTACCTCTAGTTGGTAATGGGGGTATTTTGGTTATCTCCCACACAAACGCTGCTGTAAATGAGATAAGAGAAAGAATTGGACATCACTGCCCTAAATTATTTTCTCATCCTAACTTCGTAGGCACGATTCAAAGCTTTGTTGACACTTTTTTGGCTATTCCAGCATACCTACTAAAATACAAACAGAAACCTGTACGTATAGATAATGAGATTTATAATGAGACAGTTTCGAAGTTTTTTAACTATGGGAAAACTGGATTTTTAGGACAGGAAAAAAGTAACGCAATCTATTACAATAAGAATTTCAACGTTCTTCACAGTTATCGTTTTCAACATTCTAAGAATGGTATATTATTGATAGACAAAATCAATGGAAAAGAGCTAATTGTCAAAACTCCAAATGCAAAGAAAGTAAAGTTTACACTATCTGAAATTTCAAGAATTGAACAGTGGTTGAGAATAACGAAAGAAGATACGTTGAGAGCTGGGACACTATGTTTTGATGATGCGTATTTTCTAGCCGATTTACTATTAGCAGAAATTTCAAATTACGATAAATTGCTTCAAAAAAGATTTCAATATGTATTTGTAGATGAGATGCAGGATATGGAAGTTCATCAAATGAACTTAATTGAAAGATTGTTTACTGGTCATAGTTGTGATACCAAGTTACAACGACTGGGTGATATTAATCAGAGTATTTTCTCAAGTAACGTTAACGTAAAAATGATATGGAATCAGAGACAAGAAAAATTATTTTTTAAAGGAAGCCATAGATTGAGTAAACCGATAGCCGAGATAGTCCAAAGTGCTTCATTGACACAGACAGAGGTTGATGGTCTTGGTTCTGACGAAAAAGGAAAAGCAATAGACTTAAAGCCTCTTTTATTGGTGTTTAATGTAGCTGACGCAAATAAAGTAATACCAACGTTTTCCAATAAAATAAAAGAGCTTCAAAAAGCAGGATTACTTCCACTAGCTAAGCAAAATTATCACGCTTTTGGTTGGCGCAAGGAAACAGACAAAGAATATAAGCTCTGTTTAAATACATATTTACCTACTTTGAAAAACAAAACAGGTGCTAACTCACTTGAATTCAAAACGTTAGAAGATTATCTACTATTCTTCCCTAAAAAAGATCACTCTTTGAAGACATCTAGGGGAGCTATTTTAAATGGATTGGTTAAAATACTTCGTGTTGAAAACGTTAGAGATGAACACGGTAGGTATTTTACCTCATTCCGACTTCTATATTCTATCAAAAAGCTTAACCTTCATAATTACGAGTTACTGAAAAGTAAAATTTTAAAATGGAGTATAGAGCTTATAGAGTTTAAATCAAATGATGTTTTATTAGATATGAAGGATTTTGCTCCTGTTTTATTAAACTGGTTAAGTTCAGAATTAAAGTATTCTCAAGAATTTATCAATACACCGTCAGTTGATAAACCTGAATCTATAGAGGAAGAAATCAAAAATTATTACGATAAAGATGGTTTCAGAGTCCAAGTTGGAACAGTACATAATATTAAAGGACAAACTCATACAGCTAGTCTTTATTTAGAAACCTTTTGGAATGGAAAATATGAATCTGAACGCTTAAAGGATCAGTTTTTCAATATTCCAATAAATGAATCACTTCAAGATCTTACAGATGCAGCAAAAGAAAAATTAATACAAACTGCAAAAATGGTGTATGTAGGATTTTCAAGGCCTACACATCTATTAGCTTTCGCAGTTGAAAAAAGTAGATTTGAAAAAAACTTAAAAGATATCGATAGCAATAAATGGCTGATTCTTGAAATTTAAAAACAAAACGACGAGATGCAGATAGTTAGTATTATATAAATAGTGTGGTGTGACATATATAGAGAAATACATAAAGAACAAAGGTGGTATTCTGTCCGGAGACCTAGCACGTTATATACAGAAAAAACAAGGTATTACCAATGAAGCAGCGCGTAAACGTATTCAAAGACTTAACAGTCCTATTCATAAAATAGCTGGACTCTTTTCTGATAAAAAAGTTTTTGTTTATCACTCTGACAACTTTCAAAACCCAGACTATTTTACAGATCTAGTAGAGTCTTTCAAGACAGATGGAAAACGGTGCTATGCAATTATTAATGCTATTAAATACCACCACGGCTTAGTTCCTATTGATGAATTACCTAATTACTCAATAAGTCCCGTAAATTCAATAAAGGGGCATATGAAGTTCACTTCAGTTATAGAACTTCTCAAAAAGCATAATTTAATTCGTGAAACTAACATTGGAGAATATGGACTTAACGTTTTTGTAGCGGACCAATTAAGCCTAAATGTTAGACATATAAAGGGAATACAAATTTCCAAGCGTTTGGTTATCCAACAATTTGAAATATGGAGTAAAAATATTGGCCTTGTCTCTTTTAAAAAAGGCAAGAATAATAATATTGTCGGCGGATTCCAATTTGCCTTTACTGCACCTACCTATATAGATGGTCTTGTGGGTTATGCCAATAAAATAAAAAAGCCAGGGTTTTTAGTTGCTGATATTCTCATAGGAAATATTACTGATGAAAACACAGTAAGCTTTTTTTTGAGAAAAGTTGCAGCTGTAAAGGCATCAAACCCTTCCTTAAAATTATTCCCTGTATTAATAGTCGATGGTATTTCATCTGAAGGACTCAATCAGCTAAAGAGTAAAGGTGTTCTTGTGGCGTCTATCAAAGAACTTTTTGGTAGAGATTATAGCGAATTGCTTAAAAATTTAATTAATACTGTAACCAATGCCGGTGCAATCTTAAAAACAGAACCAGAAAAGTATTTGCAGATGATGGATAAACTCACAAAGTTGATTGACGGAAAGACAAACAACTTAAGGGGCGATTTATTTGAGTTAGCTGTTGGTTTCTATTTTAGTAAATATTCACAATCACTGGACATTGGGAAAAGAGTGCCTGTCACAGATTCAAATCGAACAAGAGAAATAGACGTTCTTGCCAGAAATGAAAACGAAATATGCATAGTGGAATGTAAAGGCTATAATTATCCTGTTGATGTAGAATATATTGAAATTTATTTGTCAGAAAAGATTAAAGAAATTAGAGGATGGCTAGCTATTGCTCATTCTGATAAGAGGCATCGATTTGAAATATGGAGTACTGGTGGATATACAAAAGAAGCTTTAGTATTACTTAAGAAAACAAAAGATAAAGTTAGAAAGTTTGATTTTGATTATCTAGACCAAAATGATATTAAGGAAAGGGCGAATAAGTTGAACTCTGAAAAATTCAAAGAAATCCTGAGAGATTATTATTTAAAGGAAATAACTTAATTTACAGATGCTCTAAAATAAAAAATTTATAGTTTTTAAAGGCAAAATCCATATTTTGTTATTATCCAAATATTGATTTCGCTTCAATATAAATCCTTTCAAAATTAGCTTCCAATTCTTCATTTGAATATTCTTTTGAACCGTTTGGAAGCTCTCTTTTAATATTCTGTAACTTAAATTGTACCCTTTTATCCTTTCCATCCGCATATGTGATAAACTCTCCTTGCTTCAATCGAAAGAAAACATCTGCCCTGATTTTAGGAATTTCCTTTTCTCCTGTCGTAATTCTTGTATCAAAATCCAGATTGTGACCACGGCTTATGCTTTTTGTCGGGTCTTTAACAATCTCAAAAAAGCGTTCATAATATTTTGCAGTATCAGGATCATTAACCTTTCCAAAAAACTGATAGGATAGATTGCTTAAAATTGCCTTACTCGCTTTATCGCCATACATCATATCATTTTGTATTTTATCTTGCATCACATAAATTGTAGAGATATTATAGCTTCGAAGTGTTGCAGGAATACGGTGCATATTTAATAAACGTATCGTAGGTGCTTCTTCCATCAACAGAAAAGAAGGTTCACTATTTCTAACACTCATTTGCTTTGTAATTGTATGGATTATAGTCGCTATAACAGGCGAATACGAAGTCTCAAATTTGGGATTGTTCACTATAGAAATTACAGCTGGATTTTCTTCGCTATTTATATCGAGTGGCACTTCATCTGCGGACAATGCCATAAAAATACGTTGTGTACTAATTCGTTTGAGCGCATTGGCCAAGGTGCTTTTTACACCAGCAGTCTGTCTTTCAGAATCTTTGCCACTAATAAAAGCATCTGCCATTGCTCGTGAGGTGGTGTTGGTTTCCAGAAACTGGATTAGGCTTTTTGTATCAAGAAATTGATAAACAGCTATCAAATGGGGTAACGTACAGTATTTTGGATATTCCGTTTTTAATTTCCAAATTAACCCACCAATCAAACCTTCCGCAGCATCGTTGAAGAATTTTGTTGTGCCTGTTGTTCCACTTTCTCTTTGCTCTAATAGATTTTCGATTAAGACCCTTGAAACCTCATTAACGCTTTCCTCGTTCTCTAAATAACGTGGCGCAATAGGATTTACCCTATGGATGATTTTATCGAAGGAAATGACCTTAAACGGAATATCGCTATCCTTGAAAAGTGGATATGCCATTTCGGTCAATTCAAAATCTTTATAGTCGTGGATGATTCCACAAAAACCTTCTTTTTGGAAGTGTTTCAGAAATCCATAAACCACACTTTCGGTTTTTCCGCTTCCAGCGGATCCGATGACGGATGCGCCACGTTTGATGTTATCTAATTTGAAATTTCCTTTGGTGGTCGCAAAGTTGACTTGGTATTTACTATCTCCGTTTTGCGAGCTTTCTGTTTTATGAAGAAAAACGTATAGTCCTGTATTAATTAATAGTAGCGGACAAACTAGATACAACAAAATCAATGTTAATTCATTTCCAGCAGCAACATAGAATACGAGAAATGACAGTATTGCGATATTCAGAAGAAACGCATACTTGCTTACCCGAAACATCGCATAGAAAACAGTACTGGTAAAACCAATAATTGAAAGTGTCGTTATGATATTATCTATCTGCATAATACTTAGATTCCGATGGAACTTGATTTAATTGCTATTTCTGCACCACGTCTTAACCGTTTGAAAACCCGAAGTGCAATTTGTGCTTGGCTTACTGGAATACTTGGTACTATGGGCAATCCTGATTTGCTTATAATTTTAAAAGCCAATGCTTTTTCATTGGCAGGTAATTTCATCAAAGCGGAAAAATATAGGTTTGGATTCTTTACAAAGGTCTTTTTAGCTTTGTAGGTCTCTGCGTAATTGCGCTTATATCCAAACGTCTTATCAAAAGTTTTTTCCGCTTTCGCGAAAAATGCATCTCTATCAAAACCTCGTTTTACTTTTTTTCCGTGCATTTCAACTTCAGAAGCTTTGTGTTTACTTCCTGGCGAAAGACTTACAGAATTTGAGGCATCCTTTCTGCTCACGATAATATGGATATGACTTTGGTTTCCATCTTTCGCCATTCCCTGGACAATTCGTTTTCCGTTTTGTTGATGTGGTGCTTGTCGTTCTAATTTGGCAATTTCCTTTTCCATTTTCTTGATATTCCCTTCAGCTCGTCCTTCTTGAACATTTCGGATATCCGTTTTGAGCTGAAGTATTTTTGTGGCGAAAGGTTGGTTCTCTTTTATCTGAAAGTCCGTCCCCTTGAAAGTTCTTTGATGCTCAATTTTGGCGTAGTATTTTATGTCATCTATTGTTATGGGTCTTCCGTTTATTTCCCGATTGAATGATGTGACATAATCTTTCATTATCTCTTTGGTGTAGGTTTTTAAATCTTCCCGATTATTCTGTAATCGCTTCAATTCATACTTCGATGGGCTGACCGTAATGGAATAAAATTTAGGTTCTTTCTTTTTCAATTTTGCGGTGTTTCCATCAATTTCTTTTACCACTTCCTCTGCGGAAATTTCATCGCCATATTGATTAAAAAAGTGTTCCATATCTCGCGTTTCTAAACCCTCATTTTCTTTCTCTAAATAGCCTACAAAATCTGCTGAACTTTGAGAATAATTACCGCCTAACTTTTGAGCTGTGATTGTGATATACATAGTTCAAAAAGTTATAGTTGATTGCTTGAGTTTTGCTTTTCGCGAAAACGGACTTCCTTCTTTTCTTCAGCATATTTCTTTTCTACGATTAGCGGTTTTTTAGTTGGTTCCTCGGTTTCAAAAAGTGATTGAATCATCGCCACCGTAGGTTTGGTTTGTGTCTTTTCTACGTCTCGCATTATGGCAATTACCGCATTGATTCTTTTTAAAAGTTTGGCTTCAATAGTTCGCCCTGTCGGACCTAGTTTTTCCTTAGGTGAGATTTCATTGTAAAAGAAAAAATCGAGCATCGTTGTCATTGCCTCGGTGTGCGATTTGAAGTAGGTGCGTGAGAAAGTTTGGAAACGCTTTGCAGTTTCCTTTTTAAATCTGATTCCGATAAATGAGTCCATAATTTCGCCGATTTGTCGCAAAATTTCGCCTAAAAATGGGCGTTTCCAGCCCGTTTGTCGCAAATCGTTGATTGTCAGGAAATTAAAATATATTCAAGTCACTGATAATCAGTAGCTTGAAAACAAAAAGGAATACGAAACATCGCGCAGCGTGTTACCCTCTTGCTATTCCTTTTCGTCACGCGCAAGCGTGACAAAAATCCATACAATCCGGTTAAAAAACCGATTGCCATTTTAGGAAAATAATTTTCCGATATGTTATTTTTTGATGTGTACGGTTATCGGCGAAAGTCGAAAAGTGGATAACCTTACTTTAATTTGTGTGCTGTATTTCCAGCGATATAAAGATACGTTTTTTTATTGACTTCAAAATTAATTGCATAAGAAAGCACCTCTAAAATTTTAGAGGTGCTTTCTTTTAATTTCAAAAACTATATGTTGAAAATGTATTTATACGAATACAAATTCCGTAGTGCTTCTTCGTCAAGCATCTTGTCCAAACTGGTATTATGCTTGGTTGCATAATTCATAATATCCTTGCCATATTTTTCCTTTACATCTTCTTTGGAACTGGCAATTAATCGCTCTTGTGTTTCCTCGTTCAAATCGGTAAAATTTAGATATATCATAACTTCCGATTTTTAGTATTCGCTTGGCAACATCAGCGTGCCATTTACAAAAAATAACCGAAGTTCATCAAGTGGGAAATCGGTAACCCGATAGCCGTGTTTTTCTAAAATATTATTATTGCCATCGCTGTAAATTATTTCAGCTTCATAACCAGAATAATCTTGTTTTTCTTCGGGCAATCTTTTGAAGTCAATGGTAATAAATTCACTTCGGCTCATCAGACTTTTTGCAATTACGGACGTGTCCGTAATAAGCCAAAAACATTCAGCAACTTCTGATAAATATTTTAGTCCATCTGTAAAACGGGTTTTCAATAATGGTAAAGAGTAGAACATTTCAGTTCCATTAAAATATTGTAATTGCTCTTTAATTTCGTTAACTTGTGCTTTCATTGTTATTACATTTTATTAGTTAATAATGAAAAAGAGGGCGCATCTTTCGACGGTTACGCCCTCTTTCATTTTAAGATTTACTTGTCGTCTTTGCTTCCAAGTAATAGAATTTCATCGGCTACAACTTCTGTTACATAGCGTTGTTCGTTATCATCATTTGTATAACTTCGGGTTTTAAGTTTTCCCGATATTCCAACTTCTTTGCCTTTAACAACATACTTCTCTACAATTTCGGCAGTTTTGCCCCAAGCTACTACGGTATGCCAATTCGTGTCCGTTTGCTTGTTGCCTTCTTTGTCCTTGTAATACTCATTTGTTGCTAATGAAAAACGGGCTACTTTCTTTCCGCTTTCAAGGTTCGTAATGGTTGGCTCTTGTCCAACGTTTCCAATTAACTGAACGTGATTTTTAATAGTACTCATAATAAAAAGATTTGTGTCTGCTTTGTTACAGACTGGTTTATATTTCCCCTATTTGATTTAAACTGAATTAAATTTTAAGGGGTGTTTGTTCTTTTCTTCTGTGCACCGCACAATGGATAGAGTGGGTTTTGTCCAGACTTTT
>Ga0115565_10001048_pt1 | contig 23505 bp, 21 predicted proteins | sample COGITO_mtgs_1105_FD_87199 | JGI IMG/M metagenome (GOLD analysis project Ga0115565, IMG submission 87199) | Pelagic marine microbial communities from North Sea - COGITO_mtgs_110530 | ecosystem: Environmental > Aquatic > Marine > Epipelagic | place: Germany:Helgoland, sampling site Kabeltonne... | reverse complement strand
CCTTGATTTCCAGGAAAAACAGCAGAATTTAATAAAGTAGACATCATTTTTGGTTTTCCAGATTTTAAAGTTTCTCCAAACGGATTTTCAAAATCTTTACCAACCATTATAATTCCACCTCTTGGTCCACGCAACGTTTTGTGCGTTGTAGATGTTACAATATGACAATGAGGAATAGGATCATTTAAAATTCCTTTAGCAATCATTCCTGCAGGATGTGAAATATCTGCCATTAAAATTGCGCCAACAGAATCAGCTATTTCTCTAAAACGCTTAAAATCAATATCTCTAGAGTATGCAGAAGCACCAGCAATAATTAATTTTGGTTGTTCTTTGGTGGCAGTTTCTTGAATTTTATCATAATTTAAAACTCCAGTTTCTTTTTCTACACCATAAAAAACAGGATTGTATAATTTACCAGAAAAGTTTACAGGCGAGCCATGAGTTAAATGTCCTCCATGAGATAAATCGAAGCCTAAGATTTTATCTCCAGGTTTTAAACATGCAAAAAACACAGCTGTATTTGCTTGAGAACCAGAATGTGGCTGTACATTTACATATTCAGCGCCAAACAATTCTTTAGCTCTATCAATCGCAATTTGTTCTACGATATCTACAATTTCACAACCTCCATAATAACGCTTTCCAGGATACCCTTCTGCATATTTGTTGGTTAAAATAGAACCTTGTGCTTGCATTACTTGATCGCTCACAAAGTTTTCTGAAGCGATTAATTCCAAACCATTTAATTGTCTTTCTTTCTCTTCCTGAATCAGGTCAAAAATTTGATTATCTATTTGCATTCTTGGTATAATTTATTAAAAAATCAAAATTAATTAAAATCGACTTGTAAAAGAAGTCTTTTTATTGTTGTTTTCAACAAGTTATCAATAATTATACATAATAGATTAAAGTAATCTTAAAATTGCATTTTTCATTAAATAATAGTTTTAAAATGATAAAAAATTATGTAGGTTTGAAGAACTAAAAAAAATCAGACGAATGATCATAACAGCAAACAATCCTAAAAGAAAATCTTGGTTAAAAGTAAAAGAAAATTCAGATTTTCCGATTCAGAATATTCCTTTTGGTGTTTTTATTACCAGAGATGACATTATTACTATTGGAAGTAGAATTGGTGATTTTGCCATTGATTTAGGCGCTTTTCATCAACTAGGTTATTTTGAAGGGATTCCTTTAACAGATGATATGTTTTTGCAAGACAATTTAAACGATTTTATTGCTGATGGAAGAAAAACATGGAGATTGGTACGTAATAGAATTGCAGAAGTTTTTGATGTTACCAATGGTACTTTAAGAGATAATGCCAACCATAAAGATAAAATTATTTTTAGAATGGATGAAGTAGAAATGCTGTTGCCAGTTGCTGTTGGTGATTATACAGATTTTTACTCAAGTAAAGAACATGCAACAAACGTAGGTTCGTTATTTAGAGATCCTGAAAATGCGTTGTTACCAAATTGGTTGCACATTCCTGTTGGTTATCATGGAAGAAGTTCCTCTATTGTGCCTTCTGGAACACCCATTAGAAGACCTTATGGACAAACAAAACCAGCTGAAGGAAGTAATACTCCAGGATTTGGCCCAACAAAATTATTAGATTTTGAATTAGAAATGGCTTTTATTACTACTGATGCTAATGTTTTAGGTGATAGGATACCAATTGAAGAAACAGAAGAATATATTTTTGGTTTGGTACAATTTAACGATTGGTCTGCTAGAGATATTCAGGCTTGGGAATATGTGCCTTTAGGACCGTTTTTAGGAAAAAGTTTTGCTTCTACCATTTCTCCTTGGATTGTTACTTTGGATGCTTTAGAACCTTTTAGAACCGAAAACCCAAAACAAATCCAAGAACCTTTACCTTATTTAAAACAAGAAGGAAAAGGAAGTTACGACATTAATTTGCAAGTAGGAATCAAACCAGAAAATGGCGAAGAAACTGTGGTTGCAAAGTCGAACTTTAAATATATGTATTGGACAATGGCACAACAATTGGCACATCATACAGTAAATGGTTGCCCAGTGGAAGCTGGAGATATGATGGGTTCTGGAACTATTTCTGGCCCAACAAAAGACAGTTATGGTTCTATGTTAGAATTGACTTGGAAAGGCCAAAACCCAATAACCTTAAAAGACGGAACAACCCGTAAATTTATAAACGATAATGATACTGTAATTATGCGTGCACATTGTAAAAATGATAAAGTTCGTATTGGTTTTGGTGAATGTGTTGGTAAAGTTTTACCTGCAAAATAAAAGGAAATGCCTTCAGATAATTTATAAACCAAAACTTACATAGTTTTGGTTTTTTTATGCCTGTTTTTTTACTTTCATTTTTATAAAAAAACTTTGATATAAATAAATTATCTTTACGTGATAACAGTAACACAAAAAATACTATATCCTGTTTTATTTACGGGATATGCGTAATAAAAGTTACTATATAAGGAGTTAGGCACAAGGCAAGAAAAATCGTGCTAAAATTGAACATCTCGCTAAATTTCGTAAATTAGTACTTATGAAAAAACAGCGATTATATTTAGATACATCTGTCTTTGGCGGATTATATGACGAGGAATTTAAAGAGTTTACCGAATCTCTTTTCGAGCGAATTAAAAACTCTGAATTTGAGATAATCCATTCTAATGTTACCGAGCAAGAATTGGAAAATGCGCCAAAAAGAATAAGAGAAACAACTAAATTACTTCCAAAAAATTCGACTGAATTTGTAAAATCTGATATTGAAACAGCAAATTTGGCAAAAAAATATATTGAAGAAGGAGTTGTCGGAGCAACATCGTACGCTGATTGCTTGCATATTGCATTAGCAACCAAACATAATGCGAACATTTTAATAAGCTGGAATTTTAAGCATATTGTGAATGTTGTCAGAATAGTTGGGTACAATTCAGTCAACACATCCGAAGGTTACAAACCAATTGATATTCGTTCACCAAGAGAATTAATAAATTATGAAGACTAAAGAAAAAAATACTAAAAAGACATTTGACGCTGTAAAATTTATGCGCGAACAGAGAGACCGAATTTCAAAAGAAATTATGAATTTGAGCCCAGAAGAAATTGTGAAATACTTCGAAAGAAAAAACGGAAAAGCAAGCGTAAAGCCCAGTGCCTAACAACGTATATAGCTCATAGCTAATCAGTTGCTTAACCGAAGTTAAGGCATATTTGGAAAGTCGCCAAATTTTTAAATTTGACGACTTTCTAAGAAAAAAGATAAATAGTAAAATTTAAAAATCTGGCTTGTGCTTAATCTGAAAATAATTTTATAATTTGCACGCTACGAGCCATATACAGAGACGTTGGCAACTATTACTCACTCAAAATCTGAAAAATTAAATAATAATTAAAAATAAACATTATGCAAAAAGTTATTACAATTACAACTCACACAAATATTATTGACAAAAATGAGAAATTTACTGAAAGAGAATATCCAAAACTAAATGAATATTTAGAAGAGGGATATACTGTTGTTGACTCAATTCCAATAATGAAACCAGCTGATGCAAGTTATATGTACGCTATAACATTTATTCTTAATAAATAATTTAGCTGGAAACGTAAACTGATTTGTAAACAGGAATGAAACCAAGTAAGTAATAAGTTGTTTCCTTTTTTTCAATCCTATTGAATTGTTCTGAATAAATAATTTTTGTTCTAACTATCATAATATCTGAATTTAAACTCATTCGCTTTAATATTGGCGGAATGAAAAACCATAATCTGATTTTTGAATTAATTATCTGAAAAAAATAAACAGTTGCCAACACCTTGTATAATTTATTGCTTACTATTCTCTTACTTGCGAAAATCCTCGTAGATTTTCTTTGTCTGTTAATATTTATAAAGTAAATTGCTAAAAATCGCAACAAACCATACAAAAACACGTTGTAAGTAATATAAAGGAAATGATAGACAATTTAGAATTTAATAACTCAAAGCAAGTAAGAAAAACTCTTCTTATCGTATCTTTTTTAAGTATAATGTTTAAAAAAATGATCAAATACTCAACAGGTAATATTGAATTTATAGGATTTAAAATACCAGTTAGTGACGCTAATATAATTCCTGAATTTATAAGCTATTTGACAATATATTATTGTGTTGCTCTAGTATTAAGATATTTTGATGATGAGTTTAAATCTAATTTTGATAAATTAACCCACCGCTATGAAAAAGGTCTTGAATTTTCTAAAGACCCAAAGGGCTATCAACATTATGATGAAATAGATAATAAAATGAAACCAAATGGTATCATTAGAAAAGGGGTTATATTCATAGATTTGATATTCCCATTAATTTTTGGTTTTTTTTCAATATGTTATGTATTTTTTACTGATTAACTAACTTATATTGCTTAAAAATAATTTATTATAACAGCTACATACAAAACGAGTTGTAAGTAATAGTGAAAAAATCTTAAGCAGGAAAAATGTGGAATTTAAAAAATGCGAAACAACCTCTAACTCGTAAAACTAAGTGTTTGAATTTTACTAAATGTAGAATTGTAATACGTGTTAATTAAAGAAACTGGGAAAACCAAAATTTTGGGATTTCCAAAAAAATAAAACATATAGGAAATTTGTTTTAAAAAGTTAAACTAAAGAAAATAAAAAATTACTACTTACAACATACGGATATAACAAATAGAATCTATATAGATTAAAAATAAAAAAATTTTATCTTTTGTAACATAAATCATAAAAAAAGCGCTGAAAATTCATCGCTATTTTTATTTAGTATAAAATTTAAATTATATAACTCTCATCATCTTTTCACTACATAAAAAGTATTTTCCATTCTAATTTTGATAATTGTGAATAGTTTACTTCTCCTCTATTTTAAAATATCATGTTTCTAAAAAGGATACTCAGTACTTTTAAAATACCTTAACTTTGCAGTCTAATTGAAAAATGGCTTGAAAAACAAACTGAAAGATTTAAGATTATTTCTAAAAAAAACTGATTTTGATCGTGGAATTAAGTTAGGGATTGCCATCGCAATTCCTTTTGCAATCTTATATTTTTTAGGATATTCTGAATTCGCGCCAGCAATTGCTGTTGGTGTGCTTTTAAATTCGTCTGGAGATATTCCTGGAAGTAAAAAGCGAAAAATAAATGCCATTCTTATTAGTATTGTTTTAACAAGTGTTATTACTGCTACTATATTATTTTTAAAACCATTTTTACCTGTTTTATTAGTTGCGCTCGCCCTAATTTCATTTTTAGTGTCCCTAATTTCTGTGTATGGTTTTAGAGCATCTTTGGTGTCTTTTTCTGGTTTGTTGGCAATGGTTATTTCATTTGCCATTCAAAAGGAAACAGCACAAAGTATTTTTGTTCAGGTGGGTTTAACAGCCATTGGTGGTTTTTGGTATTTAGTGGTTTCCCTTTTAATCCAGAAGTTAGCGCCTAAAAGAGAACAAAATCAACTTTTGGCAGATACACTTTCTCTTTTAGGTAATTATTTAAAATTACGAGCAAAATTATTAACGAAGAAAACAAATCGGGATGAAATTATTAAAAAAACGCTAACGATACAAATTCAAATTAATGAAAAGCACGAAACTTTACGAGAAATATTATTAACTGCAAGAAAACGTTCTGGTAGATCTCGTTTTGAAGAAAAACAATTATTGATTTTAGTATCTACAATTAATATTTTTGAACTTATAGAAGCAGAACATTTAGATTACAATTTAATTGATCGAATATTTGGCGAGCATAAAAGTTTTTTAAAAGCTTCCAAAAATTTGAATAAAATTATGGGAAATCATCTGATACTTTTATCAAGTTTGTTAAATCAAAATAAAAAAATACCAAATAAAGAAACCTTACTAACTGCATTATCAAAAGCAAACGATTCGATTTTAAAGTATATTGATGTTTTTAAATTACCTAAAGCAAGAGAAGGTGCTTTAATTTTAAAAAACTTGTATGATTATCAAGAGCAATTATTACAGGAAATTAGAACAATCAGAAGAGTTTTGGCGAATGTGCAAGATGCTTCTAAAATATCTTTAAAAAGAGAAGATTCAAGTCAGTTTTTAACGTTACAAGAATACAGATGGAATGTTTTAATCCAAAATTTTAGTTTAAATTCTAAAATGTTTAGACATTCGCTTCGACTTACCATTGCAATTCTCTTTACTTATCTTTTAGGGTTTACATTAGACATCCAAAATGCTTATTGGATCATGTTAACTGTCATTGTAATTATGAGACCTAATTACGGCTTGACAAAAGAACGCTCAAAAGATAGAGTTATTGGAACTCTTATAGGAGCATTTATAGCAGTTTGTATTGTTCTAGTAACTCAAAATGAAATCGTCTATTCAGTTTTAGCTTTTATTTCGTTGATTTTATCTTTTTCGTTAATTCAACAAAATTATAAGTCTGCTGCTACATTTGTAACCATTAGTATCATTTTTTTATATTCTTTGATCAACCCAAATGCTTTTGAAGTAATTCAATATCGCGTTTTGGATACTGTTATTGGAGCTGTAATTGCTGTGGTTGCTAATTATCTTGTGCTACCAACTTGGGAAGCTGATAATTTAAAACAAGTTCTATTAAATGCTATAAAGATGAACAAAAAATATCTTTTAGCAGCACAAGTATTTTATGAAGATTCTGCAAGCCAAAAACTTACTTATAATTTAGCAAGAAAAGAGGCGTTTCTAGCTATCAGTAATTTGAATGCTTCTTTTCAAAGATTGACTCAAGATCCGAAATCGAAACAAAAAGAATATCCTTTAATTTACGAGATTGTAACCATTAACCAAACCATGATTGCTGCAATTGCTGCGATTGGTAATTTTATCATCAATCATAAAACAACACCTGCTTCAGAAGATTTTAAACGACTAATCAATACTATTTCAGGTAACTTACAGTTATCTTCTGATATTTTAGAATATAATCAAATTGAGAAAGAAGTTTCCTCAGAAAAAATTAAAAATGCGCAAGAAAATTTATTTGATACTTATAAAAAATTATCAAATTTAAGAGATGAAAATATACAAAAAGGCAAAAAGGAATTGGATACAGAAACGTTGCATCAACTGCAAGAAGCCTATTTGATCTCAAATCATTTAAACTGGTTAAAATCACTTTCTGAAAGTTTAAGAAAAGCTATTGAAAAATATCATACTATGATCGTAGATTGAAATCATAGAAACAAAAATAGCTCCAAATTAAGGAGCTATATTTTATATCAATACTAAAAATTATAAGGTTTTAATCCTCATCATCTTCATCAGGTAAATTTGCATCAAAATCGTCATTATCTTCAAAGAAATCTTCATCATCTGCATATTCTTCCATCGCATTTTCTAAACGATCACTAATTTTTACTAAATAAATTGTGTCCTCAGTTTTAACTTCGATAGCTTTTACTGTTTCGCCTTTTGCATTTTTAAAGGATATAACATCATTATAATCATATCCATCAGGATATTTTTCAATTAACATATCTAATATGTCAGTTGTTAGTTTTGCGTATTCTACAATTACTCTTCTCATTTTTTTTATATTTTATTCAATCTTTATGAGATTTCTCAATCGCCAAAAAGGCTCATTTCGAAATGACAATCAAGATTCTAATTACATTTCTAAAAGGTAAGCGAATATTAAAGGCGCTACAATAGTTGCATCACTTTCAATAATAAACTTTGGTGTGTCAATATCTAATTTTCCCCAAGTAATTTTTTCGTTAGGAACTGCTCCTGAATACGAACCATAACTTGTGGTAGAATCTGAAATCTGACAGAAATAACTCCAAAAAGGTGTATCTGTTCTTTCCATATCTTGGTATAACATTGGTACTACACAAATAGGGAAATCTCCTGCAATTCCTCCTCCTATTTGGAAAAATCCAATTCCTGAACCTACATTATCTGTATACCAATCAGCTAAAAAAGTCATGTATTCAATCCCAGATTTCATGGTAGTTGCTTTCAACTCACCTTTCATCACATAAGAAGCAAAAATATTACCCATGGTAGAATCTTCCCAACCAGGACAAATAATTGGTAGGTTTTTTTCTGCAGCTGCATACATCCAAGAATCTTTGATGTCTATTTCATAATATTGCTCTAAAACACCAGATAACAATAGTTTGTACATATATTCATGTGGCAAATAACGTTCTCCTTTTGCTTCTGCATCTTTCCATATTTTTACAATATGTTCTTGAATTCTTCTAAACGCTTCTTCTTCAGGAATACAAGTATCTGTAACTCTGTTTAAACCTTTTTCTAATAAATCCCACTCATCTTGAGGCGTTAAATCTCTATAATTAGGAACACGTTTGTAATGAGAATGTGCTACTAAATTCATCACATCTTCTTCTAAATTTGCACCTGTACAAGAAATAATTTGCACTTTATCTTTACGAATCATTTCTGCAAAAATCTTTCCTAATTCTGCTGTACTCATTGCACCAGCTAAAGAAACTAACATTTTGTTTCCTTTTTTAAGCTGATCTTCATATCCTTTAGCTGCATCAACCAAAGCTGCTGCATTAAAGTGTAAAAAGTATTTTTCAATAAAATTTGTAATTGGTTTACTCATATTTTTTTATTTTTTTGATACTTTTCTTACTTCAAAAATATCTGTTCTTCTGTCTTTTAAATTTCGTACACTTCCAAATTGATTCAAATCTTTTAATAAATCTAAATCTACATCCGCAATTAAAATCATTTCTGTATTTGTGGTTGCTTCTGCTTTTATTCCATTTGCAGGAAAAGAAAAATCACAAGGAGTAAATACCATGGATTGTGCATACTGAATATCCATATTATTTACTTTTGGTAAATTACCAACACTTCCTGCAATCGCTACATAACACTCGTTTTCAATAGCTCTTGCTTGGGCACAATGCCTAACTCTTGAGTAGCCATTTTGAGTGTCCGTTAAAAAAGGAATAAACAAAATATCCATCCCTTCATCAGCTAACAATCTGCTTAATTCTGGAAATTCTGAATCGTAACAAATTAAAACACCAATTTTACCACAATCTGTGTCGAATGTTTTTAACTCATTTCCACCTTGCATTCCCCAAACTTTTGCTTCATCTGGAGTAACATGCAGTTTTTCGTAACGTTCTTTAGTGCCATCTCTTTTACAAATATAACCAACATTATAAAGTAAATCTCCCTTAATTTCTGGCATACTACCAGTAATAATATTGATGTTGTAAGAGATTGCCAATTTAGAAAAACGTTCTACAACTTCTGGTGTAAATTTAGCTAGTTCTCTAATTGCATTAGATTCTGGTAAATGATTAAAATCTGCCATTAAAGGCGCATTAAAAAATTCAGGAAATAAGGCAAAATCTGCTCTATAAGCAGAAACAGAATCTACAAAGAACTCTGCTTGCTCCATTAGTTCGTCCAAATCTTTGTACAAACGCATTTGCCACTGAATTAATCCTAAACGAACCACTGTTTTCTTAGTGGCTGCTTTTTTAGATTTTTTCTGATAATAAATATTATCCCATTCCAATAAAACTGCGAATTCACCAGAATTTGCATCACCTTCTAAATATCCTTTTAAAATTTTAGAGGGATGAAAATCATTGGAAATCTGAAAATTTAAAACAGGATCGTAAATTTCTTTACGTTTTACACGCTCTAAATATTCTTTAGGTGATATTTCTGAAGCAAACTTATGGTAGTTTGGCATTCTACCACCAAAAACAATTCCTTTTAAATTTAGGGTTTCACAGATTTCTTTTCGGTAATCGTATAAACGTCTTCCTAAACGTAAACCTCTAAATTCTTTTTTTATAAAAACATCTATTCCATATAAAACATCACCTTCTGCATCATGTGTGCTAAAGGTAAAATTTCCTGTAATATCTTCATAGGTATGTGTTTCATCAAATTTATCATAATCGACCATAATTGATAATGCACAACCAGCTAATTGCCCGTTAATTTTTATAACAATTTGCCCTTCAGGAAATTTTGTAATTAAAGATTGTATTTGAGATTCTTCCCAATAGGTATTTTCCATACTGGTGTAAATCTCAATCATTGCTTGTTTTAACTCTTGATAATCATCAATCGTTAAGTATTGCAATTCTATATTTTCAATTGTTTTTATCATTTATAATTGACTAAAAATCGTCGTCATCATTTTTAAATTTCGATAATTTACTAAATGGATTATCCATGTTTTTATCATCAGTATTATCATAAGAATCATCATTAGAAGCAAACTTATAACTCAACATTTTGTAGAATAATTTTGCCGCTAAAAAGTCCGATGATTTTTCATTTTCGTTTGGACATAATTCTACCATATCAAAACCAACCACATTTTTTTGTTCAAAAACAGTTTTTAAGAACTCTAAAGTTTCATAATAGAATAATCCTCCTGGTTCTGGAGTTCCTGTACTTGGCATAATTGATGGATCTAAAGCATCTAAATCGAACGTAATAAAAACGTTTGTACTTAATTGATCTACAACATCATCCATCCAACCTTCGTTTACAGCCATGTCATGTGCAAAGAAAACTTTGTCAAGATTCATACTTCTTTTTTCAGAAATATCCATACTTCTAATACCAACTTGAACTAAATTCGTAGTAGAATTTGCTTCATAAACTGCACAAGCGTGGTTGCATTTAGAACCCTCATACTCTTTACGTAAATCTGCATGCGCATCAATATGTAAAACAGTTAAATCGCTAAAACATTCGTTAAACGCTCTAATTGTTCCAATAGAAATTGAATGCTCACCACCAAAAACAGTCACAAATTTGTTTCTGTTTATGTATTTTTTTGTTTCTTGATGCACAGCTTCTACCATTGCTTCTGGAGAAGTGTTTTCTGTAACTGGTTCAGACAAGAAAACACCTTCTTTGTAAACTTCAGAATCGGTTTCTATATCATATAATTCCATATTTTCAGAAGCATCTAAGAATGCTTTTGGTCCTTTGTCAGAACCTTTTTGCCAAGTACTTGTTCCATCATAAGGAACAGGAATAATTACAATTTTTGATGTTGATAGGTTTCCAAATTCCTGTGGAATGCCTGCATACGTTTTATTGGTTGCCATTTTTAAAAATTTGTTTTTTATTTTCACAAGGGAGCATGCTCCCTTGTTATGTGTTGTGTTTTATAGTTTTTTATTAATATCCTAAAATTGATAGCAATTCGCTACTTTTTTGCTGTTCTTTAAATAGCTTTATATTTAATTCTCCATTTTCATCTCTATCTATAATTAAATGTTTTGGATGTGGAATTAAACAGTGCTGCAAACCTCCAAAACCTCCAATAGATTCTTGGTAAGCACCCGTATTAAAAAAGCCAATATACAAAGGTTTATCCTTTTCATAAACAGGTAAGTAAATTCCGTTTATATGTTGTTCTGAATTGTAATAATCATCACTATCACAAGTTAAACCACCTAATAAAACACGCTCGTATTTAAGATTCCATTTATTTAAAGGCAACATGATAAAACGTTTATTAATTGCCCAAGAATCTGGTAAAGTTGTTATAAAAGAAGAGTTAATCATATTCCAAAGTTCTCTATCATTTTGTTTCTTTTGATATAAAACTTCGTAAATAGCTGCACCAGATTCACCTACAGTAAAACTACCAAATTCAGTATAAATATTTGGTACATCTACTTCTGCATTTTCACAAGCATCATTTATTTGATTTACGATTTCATCAATCATGTATTCATAATCAAACTCAAAAGCTAGTGAATTTTTAATAGGAAAACCACCACCAATATTTAAACTATCTAATGTTGGGCATACTTTTTTAAGATTGATGTAAACTTTCAAACATTTCATCAATTCATTCCAATAATAAGCATTGTCTTTAATACCTGTATTGATAAAAAAGTGCAACATTTTTAATTCTACTTGCTTATTTTTTGCTATTTCTCTTTCGTAAAAAGAAACGATATTTTTGTAGCCAATTCCTAATCTAGAAGTATAAAATTCGAATTTAGGTTCTTCTTCAGAAGCAATTCTAATACCTACTTTAAACTTCTTTTTGGTTTCATTTTGCAGCAATGCTAATTCTTCGTAATTATCAATAATAGGAACACAGTTTTTATGACCAGAATCAATAAGATTCCCGATATTTTTAATGTATTGGTCTCTTTTAAAACCATTACAAATTACATACGTATCATCTTTTATTTTACCTTCTTTTTTAAGATTGTTTACAATATCAATATCAAAAGCAGATGAAGTTTCTATATGAATATCATTTTTTAAAGCCTCATTTAAAATATGTTTAAAATGAGAACTTTTGGTACAATAACTATAAAAATATTTTCCTTTATAATCATGTTTTTCAATCGCATTTTGAAACCAACCTTTTGCTTTGTTGATATTTTCTGAAATTTTTGGCAAATACGTAAATTTTAATGGAGCACCATATTTAGCTGTTAATTCCATTAAATTAATTCCATGCCAAAATAACTTATTGTTTTCTGTTTTAAATTCCTCTTGTGGAAAATGAAATGTTTGTTCGATTAAATCTATATACTTTGTATTCACTATTATTTATTAAAATTATTAAATGATAAAAAAAAGCCTAAACTAAAACAAACTTAATGATTTAGAATAGAAAAGACAACCTTAAAAAGGATTTATCACTGTAATATTTTTAAGTAAATAACGTGTAGCTTCGAGAAAAGCAGCAACTCTTGAAGAATAGTAAATGGAGTTGTATTGATTTTTTTATCGCATTTATAAAATGCTCTATAATCATATACCTCCAAGAAATAATTACTATCGAAATAAGAAAAATTAAACATTTTAACTTTAATAATTAAATCAAATGTAAAATATTTATCAATACAAAACACAAATCAAAAAAAAAAGTGAAAATATTTTTCACCTTTATTTTTTGATCATAAATACTACTCTTCAGGAGGAAATCCGTGAATTTCTTCAAAGTCTTCATCGAAGTTTTCTCTTAAATACGTATTTAATTTCTTCCTGTAATCGTCTTTTAGCCAAGTAACAAAGTTATGTGTGCTTTTAGAAATACATTTTGCATATCTATTAATTCTGTCATCAATTTCTTCTCCTAGCATTTTTGCTAAAATTAGTGCATCAAAAACATCCTCGCTATTTTCTATGCACATTTTTGCATGATGCACAATCGATTTTTCTAAAACACGCTTAGAAGATTCTCCAGAGCGAATGGTATCGATATAAACTTTTTTCATATCGAAATAAGTATCTTTAGATTTTGCAAACTCCTTTTTAACATCCGCAGGTAATTCGTATCTAAAAGTGCTTTCAATTTCTTCGTCAGATAATATTGCATTCAGATAATAATCTGGTGCTCTAAACATTTTCTGCCAATCTAAATCTGCACCCCAAGGTCCAAATCTGTGAAAGTTATTTCCTAAATCAATTACATCAAACGTATTTATGTTGTTGTAAATACGAGAACCACGACCAATCATTTGGTAATATAAAGTCAAGGATTTTGTTGCTCTGTTTAAAATAATAGCTTCAATACTTGGTTCATCAAAACCAGTGGTTAAAATACTTACAGAAGTAATAATAGCTCCAGGTGTTTTATGAAACCATCTTAAAATAAGCTCTCGTTCTTTTTTAGTATTCGTATTATCTAAATGTGCAATTGGATAACCCGCTTTTTTAAACGCATGAAATACTTGAATAGAGGTATTAATTCCGTTGTTAAAAATTAAGGTTTTCTTTCCTTTTGCAGTTTCTTCATAAGCCGAAACTAATTTAGAAAGCATGTCTGAATTCGTATATAAATCTTCAGAAGACTTTACTGTATAATCTCCATTTGCACCAACTTCTAAAGAAGTTAACCCAACATTATAAGAATATAAGTTTGCTTTTGCTAAATAATCACTATCAATTAAATCTTGTATAGATTCACCAACAAACAACTCTTGATAGTTCTCATACATTGGTAATTTAATGTTAGAGCTTAAAGGTGTTGCTGTAACTCCTAAAATAAAAGAATCGTGAAAGAATTTAAAAATCTTTGTAAAAGAGTTGTAATGTGCCTCATCAACAATTACTAAACCAATATCAGAAATATCTAATTTATCATCATTTAACCTATTTTTCAAGGTTTCAACCATCGCTACAAAACAATTAAACTCATCTTGATCGTCTAATTTTGCAGTAGAATTAATGATTTTATTTTTCACACCAAACTCCTTCAACATTTTAGAAGTTTGCTTACTCAATTCAATTCTGTGTGTTAAAACAAGTACTTTTTTGTTAAACTTTTGAATATAACGTCTTACTATTTCAGAGAATATAACCGTTTTTCCACCACCAGTTGGTAGTTGATATAACAAGTGATAATCTTGTGGAGTGGAATCAAATCGCTGAAAAATCTCTGTAAGAGCATCTTGTTGATATCCATATAATTCTTTTCCGATAATAGGTTCTGAAGTTTTTAAATCTGCCAAAAGTGTAAAAATTTAGAATACAAAAATAAGACTTAAATAAGGTTTAATCCAAGTTTATCCTATACAAATCTTGTTAAATTTGTTTCTGTGATGTCAGAATGTGATGCATGATGCACAGAAACTTCATTTTTTACAACAATTAATTGTGGCGATTGGTGCATCACTTGAAACATTGCTCCTATTTCTGCTGAAATATCTCTGTAATTTAATAAATCTAAATAATAAACTTTTAAATTTTGATGTTCTTCTGTAAACAAATTTTCAAACTGTTTAATCACCATTTTACTAATACCACATCTTGTAGAATGTTTAAAGATTAAAACTGCGTTTGATTTTGATTGTTCTTTAATTTCTTCTAATTGATTTAAAGAGGTTAAAGGAAGCCAATTTAAGTATGACTTTTTTTCTTCTTTTGATTTTTCATCTTTATTACCTCCAAACATGTTATTAAATATACCCATTTTATGTGTTTTTTATTTTTTGATGCAAATATAAGGAAGTTTAATCAGTCAAAAAGGCAGTGAAACCAATAGTTAACAAGACAATTTGACTTGTTTTATAAAACTTTTTTAATTGGTATTATAATTGACATTTATCGATTGTAAAACATACAAATAAACAACACACAATAACAAGGGGGTTAAACCCCTTGCATAAAAAAACATAAAGAAAATGAATTTTAATAATTATACCACAAAATCGCAAGAAACCATACAAATGGCGCAACAAATTGCGCAAAGTTTTGGTCATAATCAAATAGAAAATGAGCATATTTTTAAAGCGTTAACTCAGGTTGATGAAAACGTATTGCCTTTTTTATTGAAGAAATTAAACATCAATATTGAGATTGTAAATCAAATTGTTGATAAACAATTAGAGAGTTTACCAAAAGTTTCTGGAGCAGAATTAATGATTTCTAGAGAAGCAAGTAAAACCTTAACAGAAGCTTCTGTGATTGCAAAAAACATGAAAGATGATTATGTTTCAATCGAACATTTAATTCTGGCAATTTTTAAATCAAAAAGTAATATTGCACAAGTTTTAAAAGATCAAGGAGTTACAGAAAAGCATTTAAAAGCTGCTATCGAAGAATTAAGAAAAGGAGAACGAGTAACCTCACAATCTCAAGAAGAAACGTATAATTCTTTGAATAAATTCGCTAAAAATTTAAACGAATTAGCAAAAAACGGAAAACTAGATCCAGTAATTGGTCGAGATGAAGAAATTAGAAGATTGCTTCAAATTTTATCGAGAAGAACAAAAAACAACCCAATTTTAGTGGGTGAACCAGGAACAGGTAAAACTGCGATTGCAGAAGGTTTAGCACACAGAATTGTAGATGGGGATGTCCCAGAAAACTTAAAAGATAAATTAATTTTTTCTTTGGATATGGGTGCATTAATTGCTGGCGCAAAATACAAAGGAGAATTTGAAGAACGTTTAAAAGCGGTTATCAAAGAAGTTACCAATGCAGAAGGAGATATTGTACTTTTTATTGATGAGATTCATACATTAGTTGGTGCTGGAGGTGGTCAAGGAGCCATGGATGCTGCTAATATTTTAAAACCAGCTTTGGCTCGTGGAGAATTACGTGCAATTGGTGCAACTACTTTAGATGAATATCAAAAATATTTTGAAAAAGATAAAGCACTAGAAAGACGTTTCCAGAAAGTTCAAGTAAATGAGCCAGATACAGAAAGCGCGATTTCTATTTTAAGAGGAATTAAAGAAAAGTATGAAACACATCATAAAGTTCGTATTAAAGATGAGGCAATTATTGGTGCTGTAGAATTATCTCAAAGATATATTACCAATCGTTATTTACCTGATAAAGCTATTGATTTAATGGATGAAGCCATGGCTAAATTGCGTATGGAAATAAATTCTAAGCCAGAAGAATTAGATGTTTTAGACAGAAAAGTGATGCAGTTAGAAATTGAAATTGAAGCGATTAAACGTGAAAATGACGAAGCTAAATTAAAATCTTTACGTTCTGATTTGGCAAATTTGAAAGAAGAGCGCAATGAAATGAACGCAAAATGGAAATCTGAAAAAGAAGTTGTTGATAATATTCAGAATGCAAAAGCAGCCATAGAAGATTTTAAAGCAGAAGCTGAAAGAGCTGAACGTGAAGGAGATTATGGAAAAGTAGCAGAAATTAGATATGGAAAAATTAAAAAAGCACAAGAAGATTTAGAAGGTTTTCAAAAAGTTTTGGCGGCAAATCAATCTGAAAAATCGTTGATTAAAGAAGAAGTAACTTTAGATGATATTGCAGAAGTTGTTGCAAAATGGACAGGGGTTCCTGTTACAAAAATGATTCAATCTGAACGTGAAAAATTATTGCGTTTAGAAACTCAACTACATAAAAGAGTTGTGGGTCAAGAAGAAGCAATTGTTGCAGTTTCTGATGCTGTGAGGAGATCTAGAGCTGGTTTACAAAACCCGAATAAACCCATTGGTAGTTTCTTGTTTTTAGGAACAACTGGTGTTGGAAAAACGGAATTGGCAAAAGCATTAGCAGAATATATGTTTGATGATGAAAATGCCATGACTAGAATTGATATGAGTGAATATCAAGAAAAACACTCTGTAAGTAGATTAGTTGGTGCACCTCCTGGTTATGTAGGGTATGATGAAGGTGGACAGCTAACAGAAGCTGTGAGAAGAAGACCTTATTCTGTGGTTTTATTAGATGAAATCGAAAAAGCGCATCCAGATACTTTTAATGTTTTGTTGCAAGTTTTAGATGAAGGAAGATTAACAGACAATAAAGGACGCGTTGCAGATTTTAAAAACACGATTATTATCATGACATCAAATATGGGAAGCCATATTATTCAAGAGAAATTCGCAGATCCTAAAGCAGATTTAGAAGCGGTTACAGAATTGGCTAAAATTGAAGTAATGGGATTGTTAAAACAATCTGTAAGACCTGAATTCTTAAACAGAATTGATGATGTAATTATGTTTACACCATTAAATGAAAAGGATATTTTTCAAATTGTAAAATTGCAAATTGAACATTTAAAGAAAATGATTGGCAAACAAGAAATTACTTTAGATGCTACAGATGAAGCTATTACGTATTTAGCAAAGAAAGGATATCAGCCAGAATTTGGAGCAAGACCTGTTAAAAGAGTCATTCAGAAAGAAGTGTTGAATCAGCTCTCTAAAGAAATTTTATCAGGAAAAATAACCACAGATAGTATTATTTTGTTAGATGCTTTCGATGATAAATTGGTTTTTAGAAATCAAAGTGATTTGGTTGAAGAGTTATAAGAACAATAAAAATTAAGAGTGTCATTTCGACTTTTTTAGGAGAAATCTCACAAGCAGAGAACACAAAATGCTTGAGTTATCTTATGTGATTTCTCCCAAAAGGTCGAAAAGACAAAAATGTGTGAAAAAATAATGTTTCTAGCAAAATTTAGTTTGGTTAGTTCGTTTGGAAAAAGTGATGCTTGAAAAAGTGTCGCTTTTTCTTTTTTAAGTATATTTGGAGCTCAATACCAACCTTATGAAAAAATATTTCTTTCTTTTTGTCTTTGTATTTAGTTTACTTGTTTCCTGTTCTTCTGATGAAACTACAACTTATTATTTAATACGTCATTCAGAAAAAGACAGATTTGACAAGACAGATAAAAACCCAAATTTGAGTAATGAAGGCGAAAAAAGAGCACAAAAATGGGCGGCTTATTTCAAAGATATTCCTTTAGATGCTGTGTATTCTACCAATTATAATAGAACTATTCAAACAGCAACACCAACTGCAATGAGTAAAAAAATAGAATTGCAATTCTACAATCCATCAAAAATGTACGACTCTCTTTTTCAATCAAATACAAAAGGAAAAACAGTTTTGGTTGTTGGTCATAGCAACACAACTCCTGTTTTTGCAAACTTAATTTTAGGTGATAAGAAATATGATAATATGGATGATCATGACAATGCAAGTCTTTATAAAGTAACAATTTCTGGTGATGATAAAACAAGTTCTGTAGAGAAAATAGAGAAATAAATACTATCCTTAAATCCAACAATAGGCAAACAAGTTTAGCCCTGATTGAAGCCTTTCGACTAAGCTCAAGACAGGCTTTATTCTTTTTGATTTTTTTTTAGCAAAAAGATATAGCTGAAAGCTGGAAATAGCCCCAAAAAAGTTTATTTCAAAAGTTCAACTTCAATATCTTCTAAAACAATTTCTGAGATTTTTTTAAGTTGATCATTTTCAAAAGCTTCATCTAAATTACTTAGTTTAATTTCTTTGGTTAACGGTTTGTAATTCTGATAATCAACAAAACGAATTCCGTTTATGTTGCATTGTTCTTTTAAAACTCTAAAACGTTTTCCACCTCCATTTATATGAAATGAATAGGCTAAATAATCAATTAAAAAATCTTGTTTTCCTATCCAATAAATAAAAATATCCTCAAAGTCTTCTCCTCCTCCATTTTCTACAAAAGAAACTTCAATCTTATAATATTCTTTGTCTTTTATAGTTGCTGATGGCAGTAATTTTTTTCGAACAGCTTTATCATTCAATCCAAAAGGCAACACAGAAAAATAATGCACAGAATTGATTGAATTTGTAATTTTCTGACTCATTTCTTCATCAATTTCAGCTTCATTTCCATCTATTAAACGTTTAAAACCATCATTGGTTAAAACATCCTTAATCATATCTAATTCTCTTGATAATTCAAATTTGCCATTATTTCTAATTGCTGAATAATTCAAATCTCTAAAATTAAACGTAATTTTTGAGTTTTTAACTTTATCTGCTCCAGAAGCTAAGATAGTTTTATCAATAATTTGTTGTGCTGATAGTTTTTTTTCTGATGAAGAACATGAAAATAAAAAAATAGAAAAAAGCAATACTAAATATCTCATTAAAGTTTTTTTGGTTGGTCGAAAATAGATTTCAAAATTACATTTCTTTCTCGAATGTAAAAATGTATCTTTGTATTTATTGATGAAAAATCCAATTTTTATCAATTTTATATGTTTTTCTATAGCATAATTAATCATAAAAAAACAATTTAACGTTGCAGAAAAAAATTAACATACAGAATAAAAAAGCGCGTTTCGAATACGAAATTTTAGACAAATTTGTGGCTGGAATTCAGTTAACAGGAACCGAAATAAAATCGATAAGACTCAGCCAAGCAAGAATTACTGAGAGCTTTTGCGAGTTTAATGATCGTGGAGAATTATTTATTGTAAATATGTACATTCAAGAATATATGTTTGGGCATCACTTTAATCATAAACCAAAAAGCGAACGTAGATTATTGTTGAATAAACGTGAATTACGAAGTTTAAAAAAGGACGTAGAAGCAAAAGGAAACACAATTGTTCCTCTAAAATTGTTTATTAATGATAAAGGTTTTGCCAAATTAGAAATCGCTTTAGCAAAAGGAAAACAAACACATGATAAGCGAAATGTGATTAAAGATAGAGATAATAAGCGTGATTTAGCCAGAATTAAAAAGAAGTTTAATGCGTAATTATTTTTATTAATGCTTAAAGAAAAACTTAAAAATTACAACATCATTTTAGCATCTAAATCTCCAAGAAGACAGCAGTTTTTTAAAGATTTAAATCTCGATTTTACAATTCAATTAAAAGAAGTTGAAGAAATTTATCCCAAAGAATTAAAAGGAACAGAAATTACTGAGTTTTTAGCCGATTTAAAATCGAAAGCATTTACTAATTTATCAGATAAAGATCTCTTAATTACTTCTGACACCATTGTTTGGCTAGAAAACAAAGCTTTAGGAAAACCAAAAGATGCTGATGAAGCTTTTAAAATGCTACAATCCTTATCAGGAAAAAAACACGAAGTAATTACTTCAATCAGCATAAAAACAAAAAATTTCCAAAAAATTATAAGTGATGTATCTTCAGTCTATTTTAAAAAACTTTCCGATAATGAAATAAATTATTACATTAAAATCTACAAGCCTTTTGATAAAGCTGGTGGGTATGGAATTCAAGAATGGATTGGTTTTATTGGAATCGATAAAATTGAAGGAAGTTATTTTAATGTTGTTGGTTTGCCTGTTCATAAATTGTATAAAACTTTAATCGACTTATAAATCATAAGATTTTTTGAATAACTTTTTAATAAGGCTGTTTTCTTAAATCTATTTTCTTTGCTCTAAAGAAAAATAAAATGTTATTTTTACGCAAAATTTTACAACACAATTATTATAATGAAAAAATACACATTCACAGAAAAGAAAGATACACGTTCAGGTTTTGGTGATGGACTAACAGAATTAGGGAGAACAAATCCAAACGTTGTTGCTTTATGTGCAGATTTAATTGGTTCTTTAAAAATGGATCAATTTATAAAAGAAAATCCTGAAAGATTTTTCCAAGTTGGTATTGCAGAAGCAAATATGATTGGTATTGCAGCTGGTTTAACAATTGGAGGGAAAATTCCTTTTACAGGAACTTTCGCTAATTTTTCTACAGGAAGAGTGTATGACCAAATTCGTCAATCTGTTGCGTATTCTGGTAAAAACGTAAAAATTTGTGCATCTCATGCAGGAGTAACTTTAGGTGAAGATGGTGCAACACACCAAATATTAGAAGATATTGGTTTAATGAAAATGTTGCCAGGAATGACAGTTATTAATCCTTGTGATTATAACCAAACCAAAGCAGCAACAATTGCAATAGCAGATTTTGATGGACCAGTGTATTTGCGTTTTGGACGTCCAAAAGTACCTGTTTTTATGCCAGCTGATGCTACTTTTGAAATCGGCAAAGGAATTCAATTAACAGAAGGAACTGATGTAACCATTGTTGCAACTGGTCATTTAGTTTGGGAATCTCTACAAGCAGCAGAACAACTAGAAGCTGAAGGAATTTCTGTAGAAGTAATTAATATCCATACAATTAAACCTTTAGATGAAGAAATTATCTTGAAATCGGTTGCAAAAACGGGTTGTATTGTTACTGCAGAAGAACATAATATTATTGGTGGTTTAGGAGAAAGTGTTGCAAGAACATTATCTTTAAATGCACCAACAGTGCAAGAATTTGTGGGTACTAATGATACTTTTGGTGAATCTGGAACTCCAGAACAATTAATGAAAAAGTATGGTTTAGATGCAGAAGCTGTTGTAAAAGCTGTTAAAAAAGTAATTTCTAGAAAATAATAACGTTTCACTTAGTATAACTTTAATTCAATAATTATGAAAAAAGTAATTTTAATTTTTGTGTTGGCTTTTGGAATGAGTCAATTTACGAATGCACAAATAGATTTTGGTATAAAAGGAGGTATTAACTATAACAATAATGGCGAAGATTCTTTTAAAAATGCCACCAATGATATTGCAGATGGTGCAAGTGCTAAAACTGGTTTTCATGCAGGTTTATGGTTTAGAGGTAAAATACCAATTTTAGGTTTGTATGTAAGACCAGAAATTGTGTATACACAAGTTAAAACCGAATTTGAACAAGCAAGTGGTAGTCAAGATTATTCTTTTAAAAAAATTGATGTTCCTGTATTATTAGGTAAAAAGTTTTTAGGGTTTGCAAACGCTTTTATTGGCCCTTCTTTTCAATATATTTTAGATGATGATATTAGCTTTAATAATTTATCGTCTGATGAGTTTGATAAATTCTCAGTAGGTTTACAATTAGGTGCTGGTGTTGAATTTGGTAAATTAGGAATTGATGTAAGATGGGAAAGAGGTTTTTCTGAAAACGAAGCTAATTTTGTTTCTAATGCTGGCAATTTCACAATTGACAATAGAGTAAATCAAATTATATTTGGTATTTCATTAGAATTATAATTTGAAATACAAATCATAATAAAAAGAGGGAAATCATAATGATTTCCCTCTTTTTTTTATGTAAATTATTACGTTTTATTTTCCTTTAAAAATGGCACTAAAGCTTTGTAGATTGCTTGGATCCATTTCCATATCATTAATTACTTCCATAATTTTTGCAGGATTCATGTTGTCGCCCAATAATCTTGCAACTCCTACTCCAATTTCTTGGCTATATCCAAAAGCAACAATTTCATCAATTGAATCTGTTTCACCAGCATAATAAATATTCATATTCATTCCTTTCATTTTCATAGATGATAAGGTTTTATAATCCTTATTATCTTTAAAAATATTTTTTAAGGTTGCTTTTTCAGTTTCGTATACTGTTTCATTTTCTTCTGTTTTTTTTAGAAACACCACATTTATTTTTTTGATGCTTTTAATCGTTTCTTTTACATTTTCAGAAACATCTGCTTTTGGACTTAAAACCGAACTTACAGGAACATCTATAGAAGAAAATCCTGCTTTATCATTTGCTTCTACTAAATAACTCTGTAACGATTTTTCGTTTTTACAAGCACTTGCAAAAACAACTAAAAAGACTAAAGAACATAAGATGGTTAATTTTTTCATTGTGTATATATTTTAAAAATTAAAAGCCGAGTTTAAATAAAACCCGACTTTTTAATCTTGGTTAATTTTACTGATTTTCTTTTACTATTTTATCTGTAAAGTCAGACATTTTGTTAATATCTATGTTGCCAGTTAAAGACATAACCATAGCTTCAGACATTCCTTTTGTTTGTTTATCAATTCCTTTAATAAACATTAAAACTTCACTTACATAGTCTTTGTTTTTTGTAGCTTTTACATAAATTTTAATACGGGAATCGTCTTGTTTAATTCGCATTAATTGGGTTAAATTCGAGTTTTTGATAGAAGAATTTACCATTTTTTCCATTTTAGAAGCAATTTCTAAATTACTTGTAGAAAACATTTTAAACTCTTTTAAATCATTAATAATTTCAAAAGCTTGCATTACTTCATTACCATCGCTTTTAATGTCTTTCGATTTAAATTTGTTTAACAATTCAAAAGCATCTTTGGTAACAATTACCATATCTACTCCATCCATATCTTCTAAACTATCAAAGATACTTTGCGCGTTTGCGAACATTGGTGCTACTATAAACGCTATTAATATTATTATTTTTTTCAT
>Ga0115565_10001036_pt1 | contig 23632 bp, 25 predicted proteins | sample COGITO_mtgs_1105_FD_87199 | JGI IMG/M metagenome (GOLD analysis project Ga0115565, IMG submission 87199) | Pelagic marine microbial communities from North Sea - COGITO_mtgs_110530 | ecosystem: Environmental > Aquatic > Marine > Epipelagic | place: Germany:Helgoland, sampling site Kabeltonne... | reverse complement strand
TTTTAGGGATCTTCGCATTGAAGGTCAGTTTGTAATTTTCGGGAATTGTTTCTGGGACAGTCATGTGAGGTTTAGTACTCTTAATGTATGTACACTTAAAAAAATAGTTGGGTGGAGGTGGCTAGTTCCACTGTCCGATCCAACAACATTTCGCTCATCCTTGTATGATCTCCTTCACCGTATATTGGACCTGGTCGGAATCTTCGCGTCAAAGGTGAGAGTGTAATTGTCAGGAACAGTGATCGACGACATCTGTTGTTTGAACACGCATACAACAAATAATCAATCCAGCTTTGGTGGGTCAGGCCAGTTGATTCCCCCATCCGAACCGTACGTTGGAATGATCGAGTGGAGAAGGTGAGTGTATTCAGAGCTTCTGATTTGGTCGCGGAGAGTAAGGCGGTGCACCACACCCACCTTTCTTTCTCGGAGCCTTAGCTTACGTATGAAGCCGAACGTCTCCTCCTCCCTCTGCTTCGAAAGAAGAACCCTCATCTTTTCGCTAGGCATCCCCACGAACCCTTCGCACGTCTGAACGTAGCCTTGCTTGAGAAGAAAGGGTTTGAGGAGACCTATGGGGTACTCCCCGTGTGTCAAGACGGCCCACCCTCCCCTTCTCGACGATCCCTTCACAGCGCCTGTCACGAACAGGTCCGCCACATCAGGAACGGCGCCACCCGTCTCCATCTTGGACCACGTCCCGTGTCTGTACTTGAAGCCCTGCTTGAAGAGATCGTCTGATTTCTCGGGAAGGCGAATCACAGTGAGCATGACGTGACCGGACGTTCTAGTGATCGACATTTTCTGTTTTTTCCAACGCACACACACACACGCACGCACACCACATATCAGGAAAAAACAGAGCATGTCTGCCGCCACAGTTCTGGATGCCGCAAACCTTCTCTTCCTGGAGAAGGAGGGGAGCAGCCTTCCGAAAGGAGGGATGGTCTTCTGCTATTTGAAGGTGGAGGTGTCGGATGAGCTGCCTCCTTGCGTGAAAGGATACTCGAGAGACTCCTACGCTGGAAAAGGGTGGAACGTGTACAGGGACTCGGCCGCATCTGTGAGAAAGCTTATCCCGATCCTTCACGGAGTCACGCCCGACGGAGAGAGCGTTTCCTTGCTTGTGAGAGACTTTGAACCCTTCGTCTGCTTCGAGTTGGACAGGAAGGGGACGAAACCTGCTGAGCTGACAGACGCTCTTAAGAGGGCCGCACCCGGGATCAAGTTCAGGGCTCAGACCACAAGGAGCAAGAGGACGTGGGGATACGATCCGGATGAGGAAGGGAACTTTGCGGAGAGGACGCTTGTCAGGATCAAGACGGACTCCCTGTACAACATGAGAGCGCTAAGGAAAGAGGGAGAGCGTCTCTGCAAGAGGACAGACAGATATCAGCTTGTTGAGTCCAAGCTCGACCCTTGCATCATGTTTGACGAGCAGGCCGGGATCCAGCCAGGATGCTGGATTGAAGCGACCTCTCTGACAGTGGAAGATGGAGAGAGGTACACGCACTCGTCCATAGAGGCGAGATGCTCCATCCGAAGCCTGGCAAAAATGGAGAGGGACGATGTTCCTCCTCTCCTTCTCCTTTCCTTTGACATAGAGACCTACTCTTCCACGGGCGATTTTCCAGAGGCTTCCAATCCGAACGATTTCGTGTGCAACATCTCCCTCCACGCAAGCTGGTACGGAGTCTCCGAAGAAGAGCGGAGAGAGCACACGTTTCTCCTCCACGTAGGCCCCTCCGACGCCGTAGAAGGGTCTGTCATGCTTGGGTTCGACACAGAGAAGGAGATGCTGGACGGGTTCGGGGAGCTCCTCTCTCTTTCCTGCCCTCAATTCCTTCTGAGCTTCAACGGGTTCGGATTCGACTACCCGTACCTGTGGGATCGAGCAGAGATGTGCAAGGCACACAGGTTCAGATTCGGAGGAAGGTGCATCCTTTCCGAGGCAAGGCAGCACAAGAAGACGCTCGACAGTGCGGCAAGGGGAAGCAACGACCTGTGTGTCATCTGCTATTCAGGACTGAACCACATAGACGTGATGAAGGAGGCTCAGGCGAGGTACTCCATGGATTCCTACTCACTGAAGAGCTGCTGCGCGAAGTTTCTGAAGGAGGAGGAGACGAAGGTGGACCTTCCCTACAAGGAGCTGTTCAGACTTGTCGGGTTGAGGCTGGACCCGTCCTCGTATGACGAGAGCGATGTCAGAGCGGGCATGAAAAGGGTACTCGAGTACGCAAAGGTAGATGCCGAGCTACCTACGAGGCTTTGCAACGCGATGTGCTGCATCGTGTCTCTCATAGAGATGGCGAGGGTCTGTTCGACTCCGCTGGAGTGGCTCGTTCTGAGAGGGCAGCAGTGCAAGGTGTACTCCCTCCTGTACAGGGTCTGCCACGAACTTGGCCACCACCTGAACAACCCTTGCGTTGAGGCGACGGACTCGTCTTTCGAGGGAGCGTCCGTCCTCGAGCCGAAGGCGGCCTACTACGTGGATCCGGTCGCAACTCTCGACTTTGCGTCATTGTACCCATCCATCATGAGGGCGGAGAACCTCTGTTTCTCAACGTACGTGATGCCGGAGAACAGGAAGAGGCTGAAGGAGGGTACGTACCAGGAGTTCAGCCTCTCATCGGGAGAAGGAGGAAGTGAAGAGAGGGTGGTCACATTCATCTCCAAGACACACTATGCCGGAATCCTTCCTCGCATCCTCACGCACCTCGTCCAAGCAAGGAAGAGGGCGAAGAAGGAGATGAACGAGGCGAAGGACGACATGAGCAGGATGATACAAAACCAGCGTCAGCTCGCGCTCAAGGTGTCAGGAAACAGCGTGTACGGATTCTGCGCGAGCCAGTTCTACCCTTGCAAGGTGATCTCGGAGTGTGTGACCCACGTCGGAAGGGGAATGATTGCTAAAACAAAGGAGCTGTCCGAGACCTACGCACCGGACTGGCTGAGCCCTGACTTCAGAGGGGAAGTTGTGTACGGTGACACCGATTCGGTGATGGTTCGTTTACAAGGACTGAGTCTTGAGCAGGCGTGGAGGTGGGGCGAAGAGCTGTCTCGCATTGCCAACAAGGAGTTCAAGGAGCCGAACGAGCTTGAGATGGAGGAGATCAAGTTCCCATTCCTTCTCATCCGCAAGAAGAGGTATGTTGCTAGACCATGGGTCATGCATCCGAAGGAGGGGCTTGTCCTTCCTTCCAAGAAGCTAGATTTCAAGGGGATCGAAGTCAAGAGGAGGGACAACGCACCTTGCGTCAAGACCATCCAGGAGGCGATCCTGAACTCCCTCTTCGCACAGTCCCTGTTCGGTACCAAGGAGGAGTGGAAGGAGGAGCTTAGGTGTGGAAGGCTCTCCTCTCACTTCTCGCAAGAGCGTGTCATATCCGTCCTCTCGGACAAGGTGGGAGAGATCGTTTCCAGCTCCCTCCCTCTCGACTCGTACACCTTTTCGAAGACACTCAGGAGGTCCTACAAGAACGAGAACCAACCTCACGTCCATGTCGTCAAGCTGAAGGAGTCGAGGGTGAAGGGCAGCGGAGACAAGTGTGGAGACAGGGTCACCTTCTTCTACAGAGAGAGAAACAACGAGGAGAGGAAAAGGCCAAAGTCGGCAGACAAGCTCTCCCTCCGAGCCGAGGACCCCGCCTTTGCACTCGCCAACGGTATCTCTGCCGACAGGGAGCACTACCTACGACAGGTCAAGACTGCTGTCGAGTCGGTTCTCTCCGTCTTTGCTCAGGACTACGTGGATAAGGTGTTCGGACAGGCAATGGAGACTGTCAAGACAGAGACGGACCAGAAGTGGCTCAAGAAGAGCGGGCAGACCAACATCTGCTCCTTCTTCACCTCCACCGCCACTCCTCCCTCCACCAAACGACCGAAACTGTGATGATTTGAAATCATTCTTGGTTAGGTGGTTTGGTTTGGTTGTATGCAGAAAAAATATACATACACGGATATTCATCACTTGTTTCTCTTCCGGTGTGGAGGAATCTTAAAGATCTTTTTTATCAATGTCTTGTTGTAATCTGTGTAATCTTTTTTCAAAATAGTTTTAAGCATATCGCGTACATCTTGTTCCATAGCATCGAGTATTCGACCGGGTCCCGTATCCACTCCTTCATACAGGAGGGAGAGTCCTCTTCGTTTGCGACGTTCGTTTGCGATGAGGCATCGTCTAGTTTTGTTGTTGCTGGTTGTTGTTCCTATGCCACAGCATAATTTTTTGTACAAACACAACAGAATGCAATGATTCTCATTTCATTCACTTTAATTATCAAAATATTTATTATCAATATTATCATATCATTATTATGATATGTAATGAAAGGCTGATGCAAAAGAATTGCAACATGAACTCTTTAGATTCACATGAGGATCCCCGCAAGGTCTTCAATATTTAGCGCTTCATCGTACAGGATCTGAAGGTTCTGTGTCTGATCTCCTGAAGCGGACTGAAGCGGTCCCAACTCCCTCAATCCCTCAAAGTCACTCGGCTTTGAGGGATTTGCATCGGTCCGTCCAGTCCTCTTCCTTTTCGGATTCCTGAGAATGTTCTCGAGTTCCGAGCTGTTCTCCATGTACTCATTCAAAAAGCGCTCCTGAAACGGAGATGTTGACCGTTGTCCATCCATCACGTCTGCAGCACGGTTTGATACGCCACAATACGCCTTAAATGTTTCGTAGCAGACGTCACACCTCTTGCTCTCGCCAGGCTGAAAGTTGTCAATCAGCTTGATCGCCTTGCTTTCCATTCCATCCTGTATCGTATGCTTGATCATGGTGGATGCGCTGTCGATCCCTTGCACCTCAATCCCATCCGTGTGCTCATCCATGAACTGTTGCATCAGGTTGGCAGACAGGATTGCCATGTGTTTGCACAAAAACTTACCCATGTGCAAAGGCCTATGTTCTTTGGTACCAGCATTAAACACGATCCCCCCCGCCACTCTGGTATGGTCAATCCTTGAGTTCAACTGGTACCCCGTAAACTTAGCATTCACCTTGGACTTCGTCTCACTCAAACAAAACCCTTCAGGCAGTCTTGTCAGAGTGTCAAACATAGACACACGTTCCTCAATCTCATCTTCGAGTGGAGCGGCTGGTTTTACGGAAAAAGTCACCCCTTCGTCGATGAGATCTTTCAGATGCATCTCGTTTCTGAATGGGAACTCCTTGCTACCATTTAGCAACGGGTGAAGAACTCGTCCTCCTTGCTTCTTTGTCGGTTTTTTTGAGCCCTCTGTCTTTTGAGTCCTCTGGTTGGCACCAACTCTTTGGCTCAGAGTGAAGTTGGGTGTCCTCCTCCCCACCGGGATCCTCTGTGGTCTTTGAAGGTTGACTGCTGCTCTGCAGCACGGTCCATGCCATTCCCCTTTCGGATTTCTCTGGACTCCGACACAGGAGTAGTGGTACTCCTTGTTGCAAACCTCTCCATCGGGACCACACAACCCATCGCAGAGCAGGACAAGGTGGTCTCCCTCTGTGCTCTTCTTGCACACCTGGCATAACTCATGTGCTGTAGGGTTCTCAACGTCCTGATCCGTCGAAACCGTCTGGACCGCCTCCCTTGTCCTGACCGAGATAAAACTTGGGGCAGAGCCCCTCTTCGTGTCGCGTTGTCTTTTATGGGAGGAAACTTGCTTCCCCATGGTGTCCAGAATAGCTCGCATCTCAACCTCGCCCAAACCACTCATCTGCATCAGGTAGAGAGCGTTTTCGAGCTTGTTGATGCGCTGAAGAAGCTCAACATGCACATAGGAGTTGTGCTCAGGCAACAGGTATCGCATCACACACTCCGGCGACACGTCTGAATACTGTTCCGCAAACTTGGACAAGATTCCGATCCACTGTTCATGTGGTTGCTTCTGCGGAACAACATCACCTGTAAGGGTTACATTCCATCGCTTGCGGAGCATTTCCATGACAACAAACTCCAAAGAGTGGTTGCTGAGGGTTTCCACCTCTCCATCTTCACTGTCGCATGCTGCGATGACATCGTCGATCAGCTGATCTTCGGTTGGCAGACCCGGTTGCTCGACAGCAGGGGCGGGCGAGTCAAGCTCAGCTTGATCCTGTTCTTGATCCTGTTCTTGATCCTGTTCTTGATCCTGTTCTTGAGGTTGATCCGATCCGCTACGAAGCTTTGCTTTCTCTTCCATCCTTTTCTTGAAGCATTCCAAGAAATATGCTTTACCCTCCGCATTGCAAGCACCCTCCGCATTGCAAGCACCACCAACATGGCCAGCACCAGGAAAAAACGGGGTGCATGGGGTGACAAAATGGCATCCGGCAACAGGTGTCACTGGCATCCTTCCTCTGCAATGTGCCTGCTGGGCAACCGCGGACCCTTCTTCTGTACGCTGCTTCTTCATTGCTGACTCCATCTTCTCTGCTTTACTTTGACTGCGTGTGTATGCAAAGGAGCTCGGTATCTTCGCAAAAGACGGGTTGTGGAGAATCTTTTGGGTTCCCGCCGTGTCTAACCCTGCATCTGGATATGATACCGATTCTACCGATTCTACCGATTCTACCATAAAGACGCTTTAATCAGTTCCGGTGTTTTATAAAAGAACCTTAACCGGTCTAGGTACCTTTCCTACTTCATATGATAGGTACACCTCATCAACACTTTTTATAATTTTTAAATCTTTTTTTACAAAAAAAAAGATTTCCTTTCTAAATCAGGGGAATCCAGAAATCGGATTCACTTATATGTAAAAACTCCAGGAACTTTTTCTGAACCTTCTGGTAGACCACATGATTGGGATGAGGTAAGATCCGATTATACGGACTTTGTTGTGACCGTACAAACGTGTTTTTTCTGTACCGTGTTCTGGACTCGAATGCTTGTCAATGCATGTATCCTAATGGAATAGAAGGATATATCAACGGGGGTATGGAAGTACGGGAATAAAATAAAATAAAATACGTGGAGGAGGAGGAGGAGGGGTAGGAGGAGGAAGGGGGGGGGGGGGGGGGGAGGCAAATCTTAAGGAAACACACTACGGTGCGCCAGTGGGATACTGTGGATACCGGGGTACAGGGTACAGGGAAGGATTATTCCGTACCCTTCCGTACTGATCCGTCAAGTATTTTTGGTTGGAGTCTGCTGTGGTTGCTGCACCTCCACCTTGATCACGTTCGAAGGCTGGTTCTTAGCCCTCCACTGTGCCATCTCAATCGCGTACTCCTGCCTGGCCAGTTCTGGACGGAAGAAGTTGTTTCTTCCGTGCCTTCCGGTCAGGAGGAGGTTGACAGGCACATTCACCATGTACAGACATGCAACCATCACAACCCCCTTTGCGATCTGAGTGATCATACTAGGTCCATCCTTCTTTTTGAGGGAGTCCTCCTTCTTCTCATCACCATCCGCTTTCTCATCGTAGTTCTCTCCCCCTGTCACGGTGTTGAGGAGCTTTATCAGTGTCGGAGCCGTATATGAAAGGGTGAACAGAATGGCAAGGATGACAAAGTACTCATAGAAGGGAGACATCGTGTTTGTTTCTCTTAAACAGGAAATAATTCTTTTAAACAGACTGTTCGGATGTCGACGCGGAGGCTGCTGTCGTGGATGGGCTGACGACCACCCTTACGGTGAAGGTGGAGTACACCCACCTCACTCCTATCATCAGAAGGACGAAGGACATGAACACGATCGCTGCGATGCTCCACGCCTCACTCCATATGCTACCTTGAGTGGACTCAAGAGATGAAGACATTTTTTTTCGGTGTTACCATATATACAAGACAAATAAAAAATGAGCCTCACTTGCATCGTAGTGGAAGGATGCGAAAAGACCTCCTCCTCCATGCGCTTCAAGGCGCACAGGCTCCTGAAGAAGGGAGTGGACGGGAGAGGAGTTCCTGAGGATGCGCTTTGGAAGATCACTGGAGACTGCTCCCCTCGAGTGGTACGTCTCTTCGGAGGGTACGACAGCCTTGCTTCTCTTCTGGAGAGGTACTCCTTCACGGATGAGAAGGGATGCTCCTTCAGCAGCAGGCCCTCTTCCACAGTGAAGAGAAACCTTCAGAGGAATGCAAGCCAGCTTGGCATCCGTACCTCAACTAGTACCGTCTCACTCCCGAACAGGACCGTCAAAGAGCATCGGACCTCTCATCTCCCCCGAATGGCAAGCCAACAGGAGGCCGCAGCAGCTCTCATCGTTGGAATTCCTCAGCGCCTACCCGAGAGCGGAAACTGCTGGTGGTCGTCCGTCTGCTTCTTGCTCATGAGATCGAGTGCCACTAGGAACGCATTCCTGAAGCACCTCTCCTTATCTGAAGGGAGAGACCTTTCTCCTCTGTTCCAAAGGTGCCTTCAGGATCCAAGCGTGGGGGAACGTTTGCACAGGACTTTGTACAATAGGTATGGGTTCGGAGACAAACCGAACATCGACCCAACGCAGGAGGGCCAGAACGGATTCACTCAGCTCACAAACCTTCTCCGAAAGCTGAAGATACCGATTCGCGTGCACGTTTGGACAGGAAAGGAGTGGGCACCAGTTCATAATAAGGACAGAGCTTCTCCTCCTTCTCCTCCCGTCTTCGTTGGGCTGAGAGTACACCGAATGCAGAAGAGGCCACCTCTGACCTGGAAGGTGGGAGAACGCACCTACAAACTACAGGGCTTCCTATCCGGTTCGGAGTTCTGTGGACACCAGACGTGCGTCTCGAGAGGATGCTCTCCTTCAGTATGGCATCATTCCGACTCTGACGCAACAAGGCTAAAGATTGGTCCCGTCTCTTTCAAGATCGACAAGGGAGAGAACGTGTGGGACCAGATGGACAAGTTGTTACCGCACTCCAACTGGACGGACGACTCCCGCTTCTGCGACATGGCGCCCTCAAACAGAAGCCCTCTCAAGGTGTCTCTATCTTCTCTAAAGGCAGAAGGAGTCCCTATCCCTCCCTCCCTCGTGAAGAAAGAAAACAAAGAGCAAGGTCTGGTCAATGTAGACTACCTTTATGTGGACGACAAGCTGGAATGACGCATACACCACCCTCCCCGGTCATCTTCCACTCCCCTTCCGCCTCTTCGCAAGATCGCTCGTCGCTGCCTACCACCTCCTCCTTCCCGCCCGCCCACTCGCAGAACGGAGATGCGGCCAGGCATAGGGACTCGTTCCAACGTGGCTCGCACTCGTGGGCACGGACATCCTCCTTGCAACCCAGAACCATCTCCGTTCGCTCGGTTCGGATGTGCGTTCCCTTCATCTCGTCCCATCCCGAGATCCCGTCGCATACCCTACCGGTCGTTCTCAGAAAGGAGTCCCTGGAGGCATCGCAAGCGGATGACGACCTGAACAGCTGCCTCGACATAGGACCTGTCCTCTCGAACTCGTAACATGATCCTAGCTCGTCCTTGTGCATCGACTCAGAGAAGGAGCGTTTGCACTGCAGGGTCGAGACGGAAACGTCTCTCCTCACGAGGATGCAGCTCCCGTCCCCTTGAAGGTATCCGTCCTCGCACTTCATCTTTTGTCTTGGTTCCCGATGGGCATCACAAAATTATTCTTCGACCGGCTGCTTCACCATGAAGGCTGCGAGCGTTCCCTTCTGCTGCCTGGTAGATGGCGCAGCGGCGGCAGAGACAGCGGCAGGCTTCTCTGCCTGCTTTCTTCTGCCGCTGCTCTGCGCCTCGGCATCACTTTCCTTCTCCCTCAAGAAGGCTTCGTACTCTCCTTCCGTGACTCTCCCCTCTCCTTCCTCTCCCTCCTCGTTGCCCTTCTCCATCCTCTTCAGACCACGTATACTTGACACGAGAGGGGTGTCGAGGGTCGAACTGTTGTGCTCTTGGTCCCTCTCCTCGAGGACGTGGTAGGCGCATACGAACGGAGGAGAGTGCTCCAACACCAGCTTCTCCTTCTCCAAGCCTCTGAATCTCTCTATCGTGTACGGTCCACCGAACAGATCGAGAGAGAAGCGCGGCGGAGCGCACTGGATCTCCCCCTTCAACCCGTACACCTCCCTGGCCATCTTCGCCAGCAGCAACATCTGCAGGCCAGAGTCGAAGGTCACGGTGTCGCAAAGGAACCTCTTGCAGCAGGAGAAGGAGCAGAATGTGCCGTAGACTGTGAACCTCTGAGTGGAGGCATCAAACTCCTTCGGGATCGGGATCGGACTCGTGTCGAACCTGTGACAGCAGTGGTAGCAACCGACCTTGGACGGAAGGAGGAACTCGTCAGGAATCCTTGCGTTCTGGCCATGCGTGTGGAAGATCGAGTGCTTCTGCTGATGCATCGTGATGCTGGACGAACATCTCATGTCCATGTAGCTCGCGTCTTCGAGAAAGAGTCTCGCCCTCCCGTGGGACGACTTACGAACCACGCATGCCTCGGGGAGCTTCTTCTTCGCTGTGTTGCGTGGCGGCTGAGAGATTCCACACCCGAGAATGTCGTTCTCGTCCATACCAACTCTCCGGAACACTCGAACACTGAAACAACCCCCCTCTCCAAACCCACCTCCTCCGTTTTCAAATCAGACGTGAGGTGTGCCATAGCATCGGTAGCTACCTCCGTCCGTTTTGAATGACAAAAAAAGGCGCGACGAAGGGAAAAGACTTGAAAGGAAAACAAACCAAACCGATGAAGCGCGATCACAGCAAGTTCATAGAAGAAGATGAGGAGGATGAGGGGGAGGACGGAGAATGGTGCGAGGAGGAGAGCGAGGAGGAGAGCGAGGAGGAGAGCGAGGAGGAGGAGAGCGAGGAGGAGAGCGAGGAGGAGGAGAGCGAAGAGGAAGAGAGCGAGGAGGAAGAGAGCGAGGAGGAGGACAGCGATTCGACCGTAGAGCAGAAGCAAAAGAAGAAGAAGAAGAAGAAGAAGAAGGAGTTGTTCGCGACTGAGGAAAAACCTGGAAAGCTGCCCGACGGAATCGATCTCTCAAACATCGTCACTGGGAGACGGTCTCGCATTCAAACAGGAAAACGGCTTATTGATGAGGTGCTCGAAGACGATGAGACGAGAGACATGTTTCTAGAAGATGTCCCAGATGACGAGATGGACAAGGCACTTGTGGACGAAAACTTCACAGAGAGCGAGGAGGATGAGGAGGAGGAGGAGAGCGAGGAGGAGGAGAGCGAGGAGGAAGAGAGCGAGGAGGAAGGGGAGAGCGAGGAAGTGAGCGAGGAGGAGAGCGTTCACGACAAGAGGGACAAAAAAAGGTAGACACAAGTATATGAGCTACTTGGATCATCTCCTTAGCTGTGCGAAATGGTATCATCACCATGAGGAGGAGGGAAAGGATGTCCCGACCAGGTTTCCTACCGAAGAGACCGTGTTCGAATCCATGAAGGGAGCGTTGCTAGGCGAGGCTCACGCCTCCATGAATCAACCTGTGGATGCCCCAGAAAAGATGGTCTACAACGCTATGGACCTAGGATCCGACGAGCCAGGAATAGGGATGGACCAAGATGTGTCGAGGGGAGACTCTGTCATACGACCGGTGGAATACACCCTCGCTTCTGAAGGTGAGAAGAATCAACCAACCTTCAAGAAGATAGACAAGGAGAAGTTCCAGAACCGAGTCCAGAAGTGCATCCTCCAATCCGAAAAGAGAAGGGAGAATTCGGTTCAGACTTCTCAGAACAAGGCGAAGAGGTCACTCGGACCCAGGCAGAAGAAAGCGGATCCTGATCCAATGCCTGATCCTGATCCAATGTCTGATCCTGATCCAATCCCCGTTCCTGATCCGAAAGGGAAGGAGAAGGTACTGAACGAGTGCGAAGAGAGGAAGGAGAAGAAGAAGAAGGAGAAAAAGGTGCCGGTCGACTTCGATTGCGTGGAAGAGCCAGAGGACAGTCTGTCTCAGAGAAGAAGGAGGAAGGTACAGGACGGGGTCACAACGTATCACGAAACACCCGCCCCGTTCGACAGGCACCTCACAGGCCTGACGATGGGATGCAGGCCTAGCGAGGCAATGCGTGGAACACTTCTGTCAGGAACTCCTCCTTCCTGCGAAGGCCTCGTCCTCATACAGGGTCCTCCAGGTACCGGAAAGACGGGAAGGCTGCTTGAAGAGCTGTCCGAGCTCGTAGAACGAGGGGAGAGGTGCCTTGTGTGCGCTCCCTCCAATCTCAACGTGTGCGACCTGTACATGAGGTGCCTCCACGCAGGAATCCCTTCCTTCCTCTGCTTGGCGAAAGAACACATGCCGTCCCACGTCCCGAGGAGGAAGCTGGTCGACCTGGACAACGCTCAGGTCGTCCTCTCCACACTCTGCGGCCGATTCTCTCCCAAGCTGATCCACCAGTCCTTCACGTCCGTCCTCCTAGACGAGGCGGCAAAGTGCAGCGAGCCATTCACGTGGGGTCTGATCCGTCAAGAGGTGAAGAACCTCGTCCTTTGCGGTGACATACATCAGCTCCCTCAGAGGGTGTCCAAAGAGGGGGAGGCTCTGTACAGGTCTCGCTCCCTTCTCGAACGTTTAATACAGATAGGAGTCGATCACACGTGCCTCGTTCAACAGAGGAGGATGGCTTCCTCGATCCTCGACTATCCGAACAGGGCCTTCTACGGAGGAAGTATGCTCGGACGCGAGGACGGAGAGGAGGGTTCCTTTCATGTCCTGATCATGAAAGAGGGAGAGGAGAAGATTGTTGGCACAAGCTACGAGAACGTGGAGGAGGCGAAAGAGGCAGTCAAGCACGGATGCACCATCCTCGTTCCGTACCAAGCTCAGGCGAGGAGGGTCCACTCCCTCTGCTCAGGTCTGTGCGTAGAGACGGTAGACTCAAGCCAAGGCAAGGAGTACGACAACGTCCTCCTTTGCACCGTCCGAACGGATGGGACACGGGAAGGGTTCTGGTCAGAAAAAGCGAGGATGGTTGTCGCCCTCACGAGGGCACGCTCCTCCCTCACCGTCCTCCTTCACGAGTCGTGGGTAGGAACGGACACAGAATTAGGTAGACTCGCAGACGATGCGATCAGGAGAGGACTCTCCTCCACACGAAAAGAAGGATCATGATTAGAACGGCAACGGTCGTGATGCAAATAGGAACGAAGACACCCCTGTCGTTCTTCTGCAACGACCTTGCTATCCCTATCTTGCATGCATCAGACTGGAACGCTTTCGTGGACGTCACCATGTTGTGGACAGCGTTGGAAGGGGTCGTGTTTCTGAAGAGGCATGCGTTATCCGAGCAGTCCTCGTCCATGTATATTCTTTTTTAGTTCAATACATAAAATTTATCAAAAAAAGAGTCGTTACCTCCCTCTCATTCCTCCCTTTTCATTACCAACGAAACTTTCCATGCACTCAAAACGTCAAAGTGTACATGTACATGGTAAGTGATACTAGGTTGATCGAAATAGCAATTAAGCCTTTGATTCTCATTGACCCTTTGTCCCACTTGTAAGGAAGTGTGAGAAATGTAATAACCCGCTCCCCTAACTCTGGCTCCTAACCCAGAGGAGATTGAGGAGCAAACTCGTGGGTAAAAAATATAGATATATTACTAAATAATCATATACCTAAGACACTAAGACAAATGAGAGAAAGGAAACTGTGTGTCTACGTATCTTTCTTAAGCGCGCTTGCCATCCTGTCTTTCCTGTCGTTTGGAAGTATAGGTTCGTCCATGTCCTTGCTGAGCGTATTTTCCACGGGGTCCTTGTTGAGCATAGGTTCCGTTGGGTCTGTTCTAAGCATAGGGTCAGTCGGGTGTGTGTTGAAAGCAAACGAGGATTGCTCACGCTCAGAAAATGCATCTGTGACAAACACGTTCATCATTGACATAGAAGATGATACGTTCGTCAAGATGGAAAACTGCTCGATGGAGGAATACAAGTCTGAGTCTCGGCCTGAAAAATGTGACTACCAAGAAGCCAAGTGCACCTACAACGACAACCAGGAACAAGCATGCGAAGTCAGGCGCAAGGGTAGCAGTACCTGGAGAGATATGAGAGGGAAGGCCTCTTTCAAAGTGAAGCACGACGACAAAGTAAACTTTGGCGCTTTCGCTTGCGGAGAGGTTTGTCCCTTGGGGGTGAATGAGAACGTGTGGAACACCAAAAAAGTCACTCTGAACAACATGGTCTTCACAACAAACGAGGTGGATGCGTACGAGACCTTTCGAAAGATTGGGAAACGGGCCGTTCCACTTGCTCAGTACGCCACAGTTGTGCTAAAGATCGGGGGAGTAACCGTCCGAGAGGATACCTATGCGATGATCGAGACCATAGATGATAAGGAATTTGCCAAAAAATGGTTCGGTTCGAATTATGCATTATGGGAAGTCGACATAGGCGAAGAGGGAGGATTTAAATTTGAGAGGGGCGGAGGGGCGGTGGAGGATGCGATTGACGCGGGCAACTTGACACTACCAAACCTTCTAGACCCTCCTAGATCCAAGCTCGCCGGAAACGATTCCATACTATATTACATAGGTGAAAAGCTCACTGGGCATTGGGATTCGTTGTGTGTGGGGCAAAATCCTAATAATTACTACATGGCCTATGATACACGTGCATGGACCATCATACCCTCCGGTCTGGACAACACGTTTCAAGGAGGGTGCGGTCCGTTCGCATTCATTTACCTGCTCAGGCATGGTTATTACGGCAAACCTACCTGCTCTTATATGCAAGAGTGCCTCGAGAGCGAGGAATGCAAAGGAAGGTACGAGGATCACCTTGAGGTTGCCAGAGACACGGATATGCGCAAGATCTCAAGAACATGTGTCAACGGAATGACCCTCGTGCTGAGTGCGATTTCGGTACTCTCCTCGGGAGCCGTCGTATTGATTTCAAGAGCTATCTCCATCCGAATAAAACGACGCTGAGTTCCACCCGTTTTAGAAAGCCATGATCAATGACGCATGCGTTGAGGCTTGATTGAACACATCGGCACTGTCTAAGCGCTCGCGGACACTAAGAGGAGACCAAGGAAACTGCCAATCCCAGATGTGATGTACATGTACATGTACATGGTAAGTGATACTAGGTTGATCGAAATAATCCCTTTTTTTTTGAACCGCATCTCAACCGCTTCATCGTTTGAAGCTCACGGAAGAACTCGTTCTCACGGGTCACCTCCCGTCTGAGGTTCCTTGTTCCTGCCTTGTCCTTGTTCATGTTCTGCTTCTCCTTCGCCTCGTCGCGCCGTCAACGCTCTGACGCGGAAGAGTCGGAAGACGAAGAGGACGAGGACGCAGACGAGAGAGGCCGTCCTCACCCTGTACAGGCAGGCCTCGTGGATGCAACCGTCGAGCGGAGAGGAAAGCGGGTCGAAGCAGTGGGTGGTATGGTGCAGCTGCCACTCGAGGGAGGAGAAGTTGACCGTCGGTCCAAACTCGATGACGACGCATGATCCAGGGAGTGTGGGGTGTCCTGCGGTCCGGTACATCAAGGTAAGCTGTTTTAGAGGTGAGCTCCTTAAGTTGGGATCGTTCCACGCGTCCCTGCACTCTTGCACCGTCGAGTTGAGCGGCAGGTGCAGGTCGCGGATGCTAGCAAGGGGGAGAGGTGCGCCCGGAACGGATGCGGGGAGGTCGGTCGGCTCGCTCACGAAGAGGGGGAGGAAGGCAAGCACGGGGGTAACGAGCGAGAGGAGAAAGAGGAACGCGTGAGTGTTGACCGAGCGCCGAAGACGGGCGCAGTCGCAAGAGGAGTAGTAGACGAGTGTGAACATGACGGCAATGCATACGTGGAAGAGGGAGACGAGCGTGGTTCGACGGCAGCTTACCTGCTCGTCCACTAGAGGAACGTAGAGGGCAACCACGATCGACGACAACGACATGCAGAGCACGTAGAGCATCTTGTTGACCCTGGTCTCTGTCCTGAGAAAGAGAACGCCGATCGTGAAGACGGCGAGGCAGGAGAGGACGACGTAGGAGAAGGCATCCATGTGCAATCTAGGAGGTATAAAGAAAGGGAAGGTGACGCAAGCGACGTTGCCGAGTCGCCGGACGAACTCTCTTGTCCCGCTCGTCGTTTCGGAGTTCGGAAACATCCTCTCGAGCAGGACCTGGAGCACGCAGACTGAGGAGCAGATCATGAAGACCGTGTCCGACGTTTGGTACATAAGTAGCTTCGAGTGGTTGTACGGAAGATCTTCTCGAAACGGATTCTCAGCGTACCGCCAGAACTGGAAGCTGTACACCGCCAGAATGCAGGTGCAGAAGGAGAAGAGAGCGCACGTCGAAGAGCGGAGGACGCCTATCGGCTCCACAATCGAACCGGTGAGGAAGAGGAGGATCGGGGCCAAGAAGCAGAGGCTCGACGTCGAGCTGAGCGGCATCCTGGACGGACTCGACTCGGTCATGGCGAGGGAAAGAGTCCAGAGGGCATCGACGGGAAAGAAGCGACGCCTCTGGTCTTCTCGACGGAACACGGAGAGGAGGTGGACGGTCTGCGCGCAGAAGCAGGCGGAGAGGAGGTACCAGTTGAGGGCGTCGTCGTGATGGTACATGGTTAGGGGCTATCTGTTTTACCAACTCGTCGACCACATTTTTTGGTCGGGCAGGTCAAACAGTCGAACTCCTCTGTGCCTGTCACGCTGGCGTTCGCAAACGCATCTACCCCCTACAGGTACTGTACCCTTCCTTCCATCCCGGCTCCAAGAAATGTTCTCCCGTCTGACAAAACATTTATTATTTTTTTCCTCACGGGAGACATTCGGTTGAGAGAGTTTGTGAGGTACCGTAACGCCTTCCTTTGTGTCCTCGTTGACAGTGAACCGATTGTTGCTCAGCGAGGAGACGAGGTTTGGTAAGAAGAGAGCTCCCAGACAAGAGAGGGCGTCAAGCTGATCTGGTTAGGGTATGATGGTTCATTGTATGATCTCCTCCTCAAACAAAATTTTCTTTGGTTTCTTGGCACCGGGAGATGTTGTGGGTGATGTCGCAGCGACGGGAACTTTCTGTCGTCTTGCACCCGCTTTCTGGCCGCCCTTCATAGAAAAGAGGAGGAAGAGGATCAAAAGGACTGCCGCTCCTACACCGATCCAAAGCCAGGGGATGTCATCTACACCTGACTTGTCACCGGGGTCGTCAGAAGAAGAAGAGGAGGAGGGGGAGGAGGAAGAAGAGGAGGAAGAGGAGGCAGAGGAAGCAGAGGAGGAGGAAGAGGAGGAGGAAGAAGAGGAGGAGGAAGAGGAGGAAGAGGAGGAAGAGGAGGAAGAGGATGAGGAACTGCTTGGAGTCACGTTCTTGAATGCGTGCTTCTTGTGCTCCTCTATGCATTCAATCGTGTCGGTACCCACTTTGCAAAGGCACCTCGTCTCACAGTTCTTTCCAGAGCAGCCCTTGAAACACTCCTCGTACTTTTCGTATCCTTCCTTAGTACAGTGGTAGGTGTGTTCCATACTGCCGTGTTTTCTTATACACCAAACATATTTGAGAGACAATGGATAATGCATACTCGTTCGAAATCTTCCACTTCGACAATCCAACCCTGACGACTGTGACGACATCCTACCTCATCACGATGGTAGGATCGAAGAGGAGGGAGTCGTACATGAGACAGTTAGAGACGCACAGGCCGACAAGAACGGTTGTGGTGGTTCACAACAAAGGGTACAGGAGATGCAGGAAAAAAGGGGTCCGCTCCGCAGCACAGGACATATGGCATGCAAACCAGTTGATCGCATCGATGTGTGAAGGGAGAGAGGAGGCGGTTCTGATCCTGGAGGATGACGTGGAGTTCACGTCTCATTTCTCGGAGATGGCGTCAGAGATAGACAAATTCATGGAAGAGAATCAAAACGCAGAGATCGCTTACGCACTCGGAGTACAGGGCTTCTTCAGCGTTCCGATAGACACGTCCCACGTCCGAATCCTGTCTGGAGGGTTCACTCACGCTGTCATCTACTCCTCTCTATCCCTCTCACGTTTCAAAGAGACGTGTATACCTCCGTGGGGACTGCACGATATCGTCATCTTCTCAAAGCTTTACACGTACGCACCTCGCTTCGTGTGCGCTGTGCAGGCGTACGAGAGGACGGAGAATGCTGCGGTGTGGGATGCTCTGTGCATCCACCACACCCTGTACGAGGCGTGCGACAGGAGCCCGGCGAAGCACTTCTCCCTCCTCCACCAGTTCAACTGCATGGGAGGTACGGGAGTGATCGTCCTCATCCTGTTAGGGGTGCTGGTCTCCCTCCCTAGAACGTACCTGGACAGAGCGATCAGGAACGTCCTCACTTCTTCAGGTCATGGACAATGCAACTGAGGATATCCGCACCTGCCTTGCAGAGACAGTCCTTCTTGCAAGGGTCGTCGCTGCTGTCGCACCTCTTGTCGCAGTGCTTGTACTTCTCGTACCCATCCTTGGCGCACTCCATGCCATCCACGATATCCTTTGCGATATCGGTGTACGGCATCGTCTTTCGTTTTAAGACACACCGATTCATTTTTTTCTCATGAAAGGTTCATGTACTCGAATAGACTTAAGGTGAGCATCACTTCTGTCACGCGCCTCAGCGTCAGCCGCGTGGGAGTGAGAACGGCCTTTACGGTGGGACACCTCTCGCCAGGAAGGAGGCCATTCTCGAACCGTGTGGAGATGGACCTCGGAAGCACGATTCCGAAGACGAGTATCTCGGTCTGCCTAAGGTACCTTTCTCCATCTCTGTTTGAAATGGTCGCTCGGACAGTGATGGGGAGACGAAGCCCCGTCAACAGACAGAGAATGCAACCCCTCAGAGTGGGTGCGAACGCAACTTCCTGCCAGTAGAAAGGAAGCATGATCACCTCCTCCCCCTCTTCCACTTCCAGACAGACGCTCGAGTGAACCCTTCTCGCCACGATGCTCCTCGACTCGCATCTCCACGTGCAACCTTTCAGATCGTCAGGAAGGCAGGAAGGCGTGTTCGGGACATGCCTGTGCCAGCTCTCAGAGTCCGTGTACCGTATTCCGCACACGTAGAGGAGGAAGGCGTGGACCGGTCTCGAGATGTCAGAAGACAGGGTGGGCGGAGGACCGGTAATCCTGTAGTGCAGGGATACGATCGCCATCTCTGCTCCTATCCCCGCGAGGAGGTAGGAAGGAATGATGTGCCCGCTCCTCATCAGCATCCAGCTTCCCACCTGAGAGACGGCCGTGAGAGCCTGCCTCATCTCCTGGGATCTCATCCTTCCGCTGTTTAAGACGAGGATGGCGCAGAGGAAGAGATAGGCGTCGGGAGCGTACTGCAGAGCGTTCGGAGCAAAGATGGTGGTCACAGATAGGACAGCCCACTCCCCCGACGTCTCAGACCAAAGATAGCCTGCGATCTGGATAGAGCAGATCACAGAAAACACGGACCACCACCAGGTGTCGTTCCAAAACAGCGCAAGGATCACGGACACGTTTGAGGCAGCCTCCGCCAAGATGAAGGGTCGGAACGGAAAGATGGATGGGAAGAGATATGCGCCCCCCTTGACGCGAAAAGCCTCCATCGTCAGCTGGAGCATCATGAAAGTAGTCTCGAGCGAGTAGGCGATGACGCTCGCTCTCGCAAAATCCTGGATGGAAGACAGGTGGAAGCTTTGCCACATAGATGTATTATAATATACCTTCAAAAAAAAAGAATGAGCTTTGAAGATGCGTTTGAGCCATTCTGTGCCCACGCACCCATTCCCCTCCTCATCGATCCGGTCATGAGAAACGTCTCTCTCTCCCTCAGACGGGAGGTGGCCGCTTCCATCCGATCGAGGGCGACCGAGATACGGAATTACAACCTGTTCCTCTCCATCTTCTGCGAGTGGAAGAAAGAGTCTGGAAGGAGGAAGAGGAGGAAGATCGTGAGCAGCTGGCTGAGGAGGCAAGATGCAAGGGAGGCGATCCTCGTCTTCACCGTCTGAAGTGGAGGATCGTGTTGTCAACGCTCTGCTTCAGGAGGGCGTACACAGGCTCCTCTGGAGACCAGGCATCCCACTCCGCGTCGTATCGCATCACCGTCTCGTAGAAGTCGGACTCGGAAGGATCCACAAGGTCCTCCTCCTCCTCCTCCGTCGCCTCCTCAGTACTGGATGTGACATCGCTTTTCTCTCCACTCTCATCGCTCTCCTCCTCCTCCTGCTCCTCCTCCCCCTCTTCATCTTCAACATCGTCGTTCTCCTCTTCTTCCCCCTCTCCCTCCTGCCCGTTCCTCATGCAAACGTCCAAGTACCTCTCCATCAGGTCCTCCCGGTTCAAAAACTCGTGTGTCTCGTACTTCAGGGCGAGGAGGATGTCCCTCTGCGTCGTTCTCACCCTACCGCACGCCCTGGCGAAGCGGACGGCAGTCCGCAAGGAATCTTCCTTGAGGAGGAGGAGGAGGTTTGCCACCTTGGATAGGAATCCGCCCATGGCATCCTCCTCTCCGTCATCTAGAAGATCGAACCCTGTCCTCATTTTGGAATTGTCTCGTTTTCCTCCTCGAGTGGAATCTGACGCCACTCGTGACGGGGAAGAAAATTCCACTGAAACCACATGATGACGATCGAGATGAGGAGGACAAGTAGGTAGTAGTAATACATATTTAATTACCATATACATCAAAAAAAGAGGGATGGAGTGCCCTGTGTGTCTTGAGCCCATCAAGGAAACGGGGAGCGACACAGTGAAGAAGCTGGAGGAGTGCAAGCACACATTTCACAAGGAATGCATCGATCAATGGCTTAGAATTGCGCAGTCGAAGGCGTGTCCCATCTGCAGAGCGGACATAGAGGAAGGTGTATGCGGTCAGAACGGGGAAGACAATCCCCGCCGCGTGGAGCAGGAGGAGGAGGAGGAGGAGGAGGAGGTTCTCAGCGATAACGTCATAGACCATTTCCAATCTGTACTTAGCTTCCTCTGCTGCATCACCCTGATTCAGATCGATCAGTTCGTTCTGAGCCTATGGTGCGTGCTCAGTATCGACCCCTCCCTGAAGAACGAGTGCCTGCTTTCGGGAACCATCTACATCCTCGTCTACGTCTCCTTCTTCCTGTTCCTTGTCCCACACGCAACGGACGGACGCGTCCTCCTCGTGGGTTCAAACACGATGGCACTGAGTATCAAGCCGATGATGAAATGGATGACGACGCGTGGCAGATGGTGGCCACACACGGCTCGTGGAGAGAGGTAGAGGCGTGCGGGATAAAGGTGCACGCATTCACACTCGTCTGCTACCTACAGAAGAAGGTGAGAGAGTGGATGCAGGAGAGGAGTCGAACGTACGAGAACGGAGACCTTGTGTGGATAAGTGCGTGCAGAAAGGGTGGCATTCGGAGGCTGACGGTCCTTCACGAGAGAGGGGAGGAGGACAAAGGAACGCTGCTCTGGGTAGGAAAGATGGGAAACAGGTACGACTACATGTACGATCCGATCAGAGTGCCTACCACGGTCCAGATCGTTAGGATGGGTATGAGAGGATACGAACCTCGTCGTTCACGTGGCTGATGGCCGTGTGTATGGAAGAGATGGAGAGGGAGAGGAGCTGCTCGGCGGTGTACGTGCCCGTCGTCTCAAAGTCGAAGCGGACGACCTTCTTCTGTCCCCTCATCCTGGGAGGGACGACTGCGTATCCGCACCGTTCGCACTTTCCCGTTGCCCTCCCTTCGTCTCCGCTCTTCCCTTCCGAGCACATGCACTCCTCCTCTCCCCTCATGCCTGGAGTGACCCATGCGAACCGTGCGGCCACGGCAGGGTTGTGCCGAGCGTGGACGGAACCTGTGTCGACTGAGACGTGGAGGTCCATGTCCAGCTCCTGTCCTTCTGCAAGACGAACGATCAGAACGTCCTTCTCCACGATCGACTCCTGATCCTCGATCTGGGAGGAGTACACCCTCCCTGGACCGGAAGCGGTGAGCCTCAGAATGTTCTTGTGCTTCGAGGAGGAGAGCGGGATCATACCTATCCTGTGTGCGATCCACTCGCATGGGAAGAAGCTCGTGTTCTTTCGGATCACCACCCTCGTCACAGCGGGGGTTGGAACGTCTCTGCTCATCGCAACACGGATTGCGTTCGCGAAGGAGGAGGTAGCATCCCTCAGGAAGAACGTCCCCTCCCGTTCGGAGAGGCGGAGGTCGGTTATCGACGGCATCTCCCTCTCTCTCTCTTTTTTTCGTTCCTACACCAGATCAGACCGTAGGTATGAATTCCCAGTCGTTCTCCTCGCATATCGACCTCCAGATCTCGTCCTGCCTGGACAGCTTCTCCTTCCCCTTCAAGAGAGAGAACGTGGATAGGAAGCGGCTCTCTCCAAGCAGCTCGAGGATCTTGTAGAGCGTGAACGAGTAGGAGAGGTAGTTGCTCCTGTCGGCAGGCTTGTTCTTCTCAAAAGCGGGCTGAGTGGCCTTGAAGAGAAGCCTGCACATCTCTTCCGTGCTGGCGCTCATGCGGGGAGGAGTCCTTCCGGTCAGCCTGCACACGATCTGGGTCACGTGCTCGTAGTTCTTCAGCTTGAGGCGCTTGAGCACCTCCCTCACCTTCTGGTGCGTGATGTCGCAATTAGAGATCCTCTGCTTGCAGAGCTCCTCCATGATGAGCTTCAGAGTGGACGGAGGGACCCTCATCGTCTCTCTGCCTTGGAAGAAGAGGATGTGATCGTTGAAATGATTGATCCTCTTGTAGCTGAACGATGTGAACTCTATCTGCTCCTCTCCGTACGAGATGGCGTTCGTCGTGGCATCCAGGTAGCTTGCAACGTACCCGCACTGCGTGCATGTGACGACCGCCTTGCATGGGACGATGCGCATGCTGATGCAGCACCTGGGACAGACGTCCGTCCTCTGGATCCTTATCTTCGGGGCATCGTTTCTCACCTCGGAGACGAAGTCGGTCAATATCTCTTTCTGATGCACAGAGCTCACTGCTGTCGTCCCACGAGCTCCGTCTTCCGCCTTCTTAGACTTGTGGCACTGCTCTAGGGCCTTCATGTAAGGCTCGGCCTTCTTGTCGAATTCGAGGACTCTCTGACCAGACCTGAGAAGGAGGAGCCTCTCCTCAATCTCCTTCAACCTCTTCCTCACATCCTTCACACGCCTTACAAACGCCCTCCTCTCAACCTCCCCAAACGAGGTCAGCTTCGCACTCCATTCTACCAACTCCTCCTCGAGGGAAACGATCTCTTCCTTCTCTAGGATGGATACCCTCTCCCTCTCCTCCTCCACGGTTCTCTGGACGGAAACGAATGTGTCGTTGCATGTTCTCTTCTTCGTCTCGGCGTGCCTCTGCCACATCTTTCAAAAAAAGAAAAGGACAGAGTGAAATCGGACTTTACAATCGCCTCAGCGCTGATGCAGGAACGTTCTCCATGGGAAGGCCAAGTAATCGAGACGATTTCGAGTGATGCATTCGTTCCCCGTCGATCGGCTTCAAGGAAGACTCCTGCAGACAAGGGTAAGGGGGTGATAATTTAGAAGACGAGGATCCCATTATTAGTTACAGACCGGAACAGACTTTCAAATGCAAGCGAACAAACGAGGCAGCCAATCACAGATGGCAGTATCAGCTCACTGCCTTACCTCCCCTAGGTACCGGTGTGACACCTACCCCTACCCCTACCCCTACCCCTACCCCTCCTAGGTACCGGTATCTCCCATCCGGTCCCAAACCCCAGCTCCAAGAAATGTTCTCCCGTGTGACAAAAAAAAATATATTTTTTCCTCACGGGAGACATTCGGTTGACAGAGTTTGTGAGGGACGTAATTTCTCCCGTGTGAAAAAAAAAGAATTTGGGA
>Ga0115565_10001033_pt1 | contig 23708 bp, 17 predicted proteins | sample COGITO_mtgs_1105_FD_87199 | JGI IMG/M metagenome (GOLD analysis project Ga0115565, IMG submission 87199) | Pelagic marine microbial communities from North Sea - COGITO_mtgs_110530 | ecosystem: Environmental > Aquatic > Marine > Epipelagic | place: Germany:Helgoland, sampling site Kabeltonne... | reverse complement strand
TGACATTATCTGGAACGCTAACGCTCTTATTAGTTGACGAATAGCCGCTAGAGGAGGAGTCGTTTTTGTCGGAGTAAAAGCCATAATCGCCTTCATGATCTTTTGCATTGACATGTATAACGCATCCGGAAAGCGCCGCGCTAATAAATACAATGCCAATAAAAGTAAAAATAGGTTTTTTAATTTGCTTAATCATAGTGGTTCTCATTAGTCGATTTGGTTTTCAATTGTAAATATTGATATTTGACTTTAATCTGCAGAACTCACGCCAAAATTAAAAGCACATATAAAACAATAGCTTAAGTTACTGTCAATAGCTGGCTTAGCGTTTTGCATGGTCAATATCGTCACTTTTTGGTTTTAATAACAAATAAAAGAGCTAACCTCATCCAATTCATTACTTAGGCATTAGCGTAAGGTGAAAAGCATGTCGTGCCGATTAATAAGTCGCGTGTTATTTCACTAAGGTTTAAGCTAAGCTGAAAAATAAAAGAAACTTCAACAAATTCAGTTAGTCTGAAGGCAAGACAATTGATGTGACACAACCTGTGGTATCCGTTATGTATAAAGCAATCATAGGGATTTTGAAGCTGCCCTTGCGACTAATGACTTCAATATTTGGCAATGTAAGCTGGACCTCGCCTGCTTGGCTATCTTACTGTGTCAATGGATTGCGACACCGTCCTGTCATTTTCGTGCCAATCTTATTGTTGCTGATTGCGTTGTGCACTGCTGGCGTATATCAATACCGCTATTGGCAGTCTTTGCCAAAGGCACCGGTAACCTATGCCAACGCTAGTTTAAAAAACGTATTTGCCGACCTTGGCCAATATAAAGGTAATTTTGAAAGTATCAAGCCGTCACCCATTGTGGTTAAGTTTTCCCGAGTAAATAGGGAATTATTAACGCTGGATAAAGACACATTTGATGATAGCGAAAGTGCCACTAGTTCAGTCGCTTCTTTAGCACTGTTAGAGGGTAATATTGATGCGGGGGTTTCCATTTCCCCACACGTTGCTGGTATCTGGTACTGGCAAGATCAAAATACCCTTATATTTACGCCCGAAAAGCACTGGCCAGCCGGCCAAGATTACGAAATCGTTATGACAGATAAAATTTTTGCTAACCACGTCAAGTTAGACAGCAATCAACTATCAGTCAAGACAGAAGCCTTACGCCTAACCATTGATGATTTTCAATTTTATCAAGATCCTACCAATATAATGGGTAAACGATTAAGTGCGACCATTAAGTCGAACTATCCCTTGTCTAGATCAGACCTCGAAGCAAATCTAAGTCTGTCAAAGCGTGATCAAAACGCGACAGTAAATTCAGTTAAAAGCACGCAACAAAATTTATCTTTTGAACTTGAAAGCAAACAACATAAGACTTTGTTTTATGTTCATTCCGAGTCGCTAACGTTACCAGAACAGTCAAACTACGCTGACATTAAAATTGCAAAGTCTATGGTATCGGTAGTAGGAGGAAAGGCGCTAGCGGAGGATATAAGCGGTCAAAGCATCATTCCTGATATCTACGCCTTGTTAAAGGTTAAAGAGGTGTCTACTCAGATTATTTTTGATCCGGATAAAACGCCCCATCAGGTAATAGCAATCGAATTTACGGATGCCATCAGTCAAATCGAAATAAGCCAAAAGCTGACTATTTATTCCCTCCCGCAGCAAGATTCATCTGGCAAAAGACTTTATTGGCAAAACGCAAATGACGTTCCCAATACCTATCTCAACGAGCAGTCAACGCTTGATTATGAACTGAGCAATCAACATCTAGATTCAACAACATCGCACCTTTTGAAAATTAAAGCTGACCCTCAGCAGCAACTCTATCTAAAGATAGAAAGTGGCCTAACATCAGTCAATCAATTTGTGCAACGGCGTGCTTATCTTGAGTTATTAACCGTGCCCGCTTATCCACAACAGCTTTATTTTGCTGAGGGTGGCATATTGATGGCCAAATCAGCTACGCCCGCCTTGGGGATTGGCAGTCGTGGTATTGATGCGATGAAAGTATCGGTTGGAAAGATTGAAAAGAGTCAACTGGTTCATTTGATTACACAAACTAACGGAGACCTCAACAGTCCAACGTTTCAATCATGGTCTTTTAACGAGGATAATATTGCTGAGTTTACCAGTGAATTTTTGCCCTTGGTCAATCAATCGACAAACCGACTGAATCAATCCGTGTTTGCGCTTGATGAGTACTTGGACAACGATGACATGGGCTTGTTTGTAATCAAAGCGCAAGCATATCAAAAGAATCTGCAGCGACCAGTTTGGGGTGTAGAGGACAAACGCTTGGTTTTGATCAGTGATTTGGGTTTAATCATTAAACACAATGCTGATGGATCGGCGGTGGTTTTCGTGCAATCAATTAAATCAGGCAAACCAGTCGCGGGCGCCGTGGTTGAGTTTTTGGCACAAAACGGAAAAACCTTGTATAGGCTTGATACTAATAAAGACGGTGCGGCAACGTTAAATGTTACGCGTAACAATGATTCTGAACAGCGACCGACAGTGGTATTAGTGCAAAAAGGTCGTGACTCTGCGTTTTTGCCATATAATCGTTATTCCAACTTAATTGATTACTCTAGGATGGATTCGGGCGGAGTAAGTGCTAACTGGGGTGGTGAAATTAAGCCGCAGGCTTATATGTTCAGTGACCGTGGAATCTACCGCCCTGGCGAACAAATAAAATTGGCTGCAATTGTCAAAAATTCAGACTTAAGCGCCGTATCATCGATACCGATTGAATGGGTGTTAAGAGATCCACAGTACAATATCGTTGAGTCCGTAAAGCCCACCTTAGTTAGCGATGACAATGGTTTACTCGAACTCAACATCGATACCAGTCGCCATTATTTGACTGGTCGATACTCAGCCGCTTTGCATTTAATTGATTCTGATTACGCCAAAAATAATAGTGGAACGGGCAGGCAAATTGGAAATGTAAGTATTGAGATCCAAGCTTTCGAGCCTGACACACTCAGCATCAGCAGTACGTTTAAAACCGACGGCGACGCTCAGCCTAGAGCACTGGCTTGGCTTAATGATGATGAGATAGTTAATCGGGTAACGTTGCTTAATTTGTTTGGTACGCCTGCTAGTAATAACAAAGTAGACGCTAGTTATCGCCTAGAGCCAAGTAATTTTTCATTCGATAAATTTGAGCAATATATCTTTCAATCGCAAGCAGCAACCAAGCCCACGATAACCTCAACAGGCCCCGTAAACCTGCCCTCCTACCAAACAGATGGCTTGGGGGTGGTAACATTGCCGATTGATTTATCAACAGTGGGTGTCGGAACTTTCGCGTTGGTGCTCACAGCAACCGGCTATGAACAAGATTCGGGTCGCAGTGTTTCAACCACCAGCCAAGTGCTCTATGCGAAAACACATAAGTTAGTCGGCTACCAGACGGCAATAAACCCGAGGTTCTTAAAACAAGACCAAGTTGCACAACTCAAGCTAGTAGCTGTCAATCAGCAGCTTGAACGGACCGATTATAAGCATCTTAAACTTCGGCTTGCTGAATACAAAACAGTGTCGAGCCTTATAAAACAAGAAAATGGCAGCTATCTATACCAAGACCAACAGCAAGAGCGTGAGGTATCGCAGCGCGATTTTGACATAATGCCTGATGGTACTCAGGTAAACTTAAACACCCAATCACTTGGAGATTATGTTCTCACATTAGCAGACAGTGAGAACAATACCTTATTGAAATTAGAGTATAGCGTAGTGGGTGATGGGCAGCGCTCGAGCCCACTAGAGAATGGCAATCAGCTAGTGGTGAGTTTAAATAAAGCTGATTTTGTAGCAGGAGAAGAGATAGAAGTAAGCATCGATGCACCTTACGTCGGCAGTGGTTTGATTACGATAGAAAGCGATAAGGTGCATGCTTCATCTTGGTTCACAAGCAACAACACTAGCAGCATCCAGCGCATTACAATCCCAGACGATATCGAAGGTAGCGCTTATATCAACGTTGCTTATATTCGCGCCATGGATTCTTTGGAAGTGCATGCTAACCCTTTTAGTTACGCGCTAGTGCCGTTTTCGTTGGATAGAACCACACGACAAATCGAAATGTCGATCAATGCACCTTCGGTCATCAATCCAGAAAAAGCCCATGAGCTTGAGTTAACGCTTTCAAAATCGGCGAAATACATAATTTATGCAGTAGACCAAGGTATTTTACAGGTCGCCAATTACCAGTCGCCTGATCCCCTTGCTCACTTTTTAAAAAAGCGCGCATTAGGCGTCAATACTTATCAAATGTTAGACATGTTGTTGCCCGACATTAAACTAACGTCTTATGCCGCTGGTATAGGAGGTGACTTGATGGCAGATGAGATGATGATGCGCTCACGTTCATTGAAAGCAGACTCGGTTAGTCTCAATCCATTTGAACGCACGGTTAGCAACCCAGCCGTGTATTGGTCGGGCATTCAACAAGGGCAGGTAGGCGTTAATATGCTGTCTATTGAGTTGCCGAATGACTTTGCAGGGCAATTGCAGTTTTTTGCGATCGCCGTAAGTGAAAATAGGATTGGCAAGGCTGAGACGACGAGTCTTGTGCGTGGTGATTTTGTCATCAAAACAGCGGCTCCTAGCCATATGTCACCAGACGATATCGTGACATCATCCTTGCAAATTACATCACAGATTGAAGGCATCGAAGGTGCGCTATCAACTGAACTCAAGATCGACGTGTCTGAGCATTTAACGCTACTGTCGTCGACAACCATTAATCATAAAGTTGTCAGCGTACAGCAATTGAACGTGCCTGTCTCTTACCGCGCAAATGACATTATGGGTAATGCGGAACTGACGGTAACAGCAACCGCCAAACTGCCAAATGGTGAGCTAAAGTCGAGCCAACGGACGTTTCCGATTTCTATTCGCCCAAGTACTAATATTAAGCAATTCTTATCCTTCGGCAATCTAAATACGTCGACCACGATTGAGTCTGCACTGGCTTTACGTAAAGAACTCGCTAATCAAACACTGGACATATCGAATAGCCCACTGCTATTTAACTGTGGGATTAATCAATGGATTGAGCAGTCAATAAGTCCTATTATCAATGCATCAAGCACTCAAATTATCGACCATATACTCAGCCTCGTATCATTGCCAAAGAGCCAACAAACCCACGTTAATAAAGCGTATGAGTCAGCAATTAACGAGCTGTACTCGAGGCAGCTACCATCAGGAGGTTTTTCGTTTTGGCATGCTACCGGTGACAAGCAGCCAGATATCGGCGTGAGTGCTTTTGGTGTAATGCAGATAGCGCGCAGCAGAGGGTTTGCAGTCTCTGCGTCGGTTTATGATAGAGCACTTGAGTTTGTCAAAAGAGTTGCGCAGGGATCTGTACAAATGGTTGATTTGGCTACTGAGCAATCTCAGCGAACGCGGTTGCAGGCGGCAGATGATTTACCCATGAGTGAGCTCGTTTCTGGCAATAATATAAACGCTATTAGAGCACACGCGGTGTATTTGCTGACTCGAAGTGGGCAAATTACGACTAATTATATAATGGACCTAATAATAGCCTTAGATGCAGAAGATCAGAGGGTTGCTCAATCCCTGTCTGTTAATCAGACAAAGATTCAAGATTGGCGAACCAGTATGTCAGGTGTGTATATTGCTGCAAGCTATCGGTTAATGCAGCAAGGCCAAAAAGCCACGGATCTAATCGAGGCTTACAAGTGGAAATTAGATAAAAGCAGCAGCCTGGTTAGCAGTGCGTTACTGATAGATAACGCTCAATATTTAAATATACTGCTATCGCATTTTCAAGATTGGTTGACAAACAACGGTACTGAAAAAAACATCGCGGCATCGCCCCGATTTAAAAAACCGTTTGATGCCGCACTAGGCGCCTTGTATACGCGTCAGTTTAGCACTACCTCAGCTGCACAAACGGCGTCAGTTTTATATCAATATGAGCAAGCATTAAGTGGCACACTTCGAAATAAAAGTTCCGTTGATAGTTGGCAAGTGTTCGCTCATGCCAATCAGAGCGAAGCACTTGGCTATACGGTCAACACGTTGGATGCAGAAATCAATGTGAGTCAACAACATAAAAGCGGTTTAGGCAACAATCACTATGCGACCTACCACTACCCGCTAAGCGCAAAATCTCTATTGCTTAAGCGCATCAACAGCGACGCTGCGGGTATCTTCTATCAGCAGTATCAGCGAGGATTTGAAGAAACTGCAAAAACCGATTGGGACAAACTGGCTTCGTCAAAGGGCATTGAGATAAGTCGCCGTTTTAGCGCTGCTAGTGATAAACCCATTAGCAGCGGCGTTGAACAAGGTAAAGCACTTACGGTTACTATCCGACTTCGCAGTACAGATGGCAATTATTATGAGCACATTGCCATCACCGACCTTTTGCCTGCCGGGTTTGTAGTTGAACAGAATAGCCTAAATAGACAAACCAGATATTTCCCGTCCCCGTATCTGCATCATGATATTAGAGAAGATCGTACGTTTATTTATACTGCTGCGGGGCCGCAAATTTCAGAGTTTACTTATCGCGTTACGCCTACCATCTTAGGACAGTTTGTACTGCCACAAATCAGTGCTCAGCATCAGTACAAATTTGATGTCTATGCGAACACCAAACTTGAAAAAATTGAGGTCGTCAAACACAAACAGGTCAACATCAACTAGCATGCAGCGTTTAAAAATAAGATTATTGCTGAGCATTTTCTTTATAATGCTCGTCCTTGGAATGGCTTATTTTTGGCTGCCAGAACCTGCTAAGTGGCATGACAATGCGGCTCGATTTAACGCACAGATATATTCAAATGCATTTTTTGATCGACATAATCAGTTGCTTAGCTTGTCGTTGGCAAATGATCAACGCTATCGCTTATATACCCCTATTGGCGATATTCCGCAAAGTTTGATTGACGCCACCATCAGTTACGAAGACCAAGACTACTATTCGCATTGGGGGATTGATCTAACGGCGCTAATAAGAGCTTTTTATCAAACATACATTATTGGTGAACGCAAAATTGGCGCAAGTACACTGCCAATGCAAGTCGCCAGACTAAAGTGGGACATCAATTCCAGCACCATTGCAGGTAAAGTTTTACAAATAATACGCGCCATCCAATTGGTTAAGTACTATGAAAAAGACCAGATTTTAGAAATGTATTTCAATTTGGCGCCTTATGGCGGCAATATAGAGAGCGTTGGCGCTGCTAGCCTAATCTACTTTAACAAACACGTTTCTGAGGTTAACGAGCTCGAGGCGATCATGCTTGCGGTAATTCCACAAAATCCAAATAAGCGTAATCCACAAAAAAGGGCCAGTTGGAAACATATCAAAACGGCAATCAATCTTTTGTATGCGCGCCAACCCGAGCTGTTTCCCAATCTAGATAAGACAATGCTGTCTGCGCCAATTGCTGTCAGTACCCGTGAACATTTACCTAATGTAGCCCCTCACTTTACAGACTTCATAAAGTCTCAGCTAGTTACGCGTAAAAATAGCAATAATTGGATAGACCGTCAGTATGTCAAAACATCGCTGGATAGTTACAAACAGCAGTGGCTAGAGCAAAGCCTGCAGGTGTATGTCAACAGACAACAACGGTTTGGCCTGCGTAATGCCGCTGCGCTCCTGATAAATCATAAAACGATGCATATTGAAGCGATGGTTGGCTCGGCCGATTTTGACAACGTAGACATTTTTGGACAGGTGAACGGTACATTAGCGAAACGTTCGCCTGGATCTACGTTAAAACCCCTTTTGTTTGGTTTGTCGATAGATGCAGGTTTAATTCATCCAGGCAGTATTTTAAAAGATTTGCCTAACCGTTACGCTGAATTTTCACCGGAAAACGCAGACGAGCAATATCTAGGCCCGCTAACTGCGACTCAAGCGCTGATAATGAGTCGTAATTTGCCCGCGGTTGAACTACAGCAAAAATTGACCGCCAAAGCGCCTGATAATGATTTGTACCAGACATTACAAAAAGCAGGACTGGATTTGCGCGAACCTGCTTTTTATGGCTTGGCGCTAAGCTTAGGAGGGTTAGAATTAAGCATGTTGGAGTTACTCGAGATATACGCCGGCATCGCCAATGCGGGTCGCTTTTCAAAGGCTTTGTTCCTATTAGGTGACGAATTGCTCAGCAGCAACAGCACTAATGTTAATCTGATGTCTGGAGAAGCAAGCGCCTTAGTCATGGATATGCTTCGACAAAACCCAGCACCAACCGAATCCACACACCCATCATATAACCACTTAAGCCCTAGATTAACGCCGCAGGTCGCTTGGAAGACAGGCACATCTTGGGGCTTTAGAGATGGTTGGGCGGTCGGGGTATCCGGAGATTATGCGGCCGCTGTGTGGGTCGGAAACTTCGATGGCAGCGGAAATCCGATTTTTAAAGGTGCTCAGACAGCCGGCCCAGTGCTGTTTGACATATTTAGGCGTTTGCATGAGACATCAGCCATCCCTAGTAATTGGAAAATAGACGAGCTTTATCAAAATCTGGCATTAAATATACGTCCCGTTGATATTTGTAAAGCCAGTGGAGATCTCTTTGAACAAGCTTGTCCAGAAGCCGTATCGACACTGTTTATTCCTGGGGTATCCCCTATCCAAAGCTCAAATGTGTTTCGGAGAATAGCCATACATGCGCCCACAGGTCTGCGTGCGTGTAATAGCAACCGCGATGATGCGGTGATCAAAACGTTTGCGGTTTGGCCAAGTGACATTGCACGTAATTTTGCCAGTGCGGGGCGTGCTTATGAGTCCACACCAGCATTGCATCCCGATTGTAACGCCGATGAGCACTCGTATTTATCAGCACAGCCAAAAATAAGCTCCCCACAACAGCAAGTAAACTATGTCGCAAGGCCTAATGCACAGGGTACTTCCTTGGCTAGTATTGCCTTACAGGCGTCGGTTGACGGATTGATCAACAATATACACTGGTTTGTAAATGACCACTACCTTACTACGGTCAGCCCACAAAGCACCTACATATGGACCGCCCCTGTTGGCGTTCACAAAGTTCAAGTGATTGACGATTTAGGTCAGATCTCAACGGTAAATGTGCAAATTACCCAAGATTAAGTAAGTTGCTGAATACAAAGTAGTTTAAATTTGTGTGCGTGCATTTAGCATATGTAATGCATACCGGCGTTTAGCTCACCATACCTATAAACGGTCGCATCTGTCGTACTTCGTAATTATTTTTTGGTATCTTGTCGATCGTTAGAAGTTCATGCAAAGGGTGCAAGATGAAGTCTTTTTCAAGCGGTGATGTAGCAAAAGTATGTGATGTAAATCCACGAACGGTTATACGTTGGATAGAAGCAGGTAAACTAAATGCGTTTAAATTACCCGGCCGCGGCAACAACAGAGTAAAGCACAGTGACTTATTAGATTTCTTGCAAGAGAATCAAATTCCTATTCCGAATGAGTTGGCGATAGAGCAAGAAAAGCTATGCTTTATAGTATCAAAAGAAAAGCACTTAATAAGGCATGCCCAGCGTATTGCGCGTAATTCAGGTTTTGTCACAGAAGTGTACCAATTTGGAATGGATGCTGGTATCGAAGTAGCGTCAAGCAAGCCGGCTGTCATTGTCATTGATAATCAAACAGCAAGGGTGTCAGCGTTTTCTTTGATGGACGTAATCAAAAACCGCTTGGATTATATGCCCTACGTAATAATATTTGATGAGAATAGCCACAACGGTGTTGCAACTGAGCGCGGCTCTCGCATTTATCATATGGCAAAGCCCATCGACAATTATGCGTTGGCAATGGTGTTAGAGTCGATAATTGATACTGAGAAGGAAGCGGTTGCTTGAGGTATGTAAGGTCTTTGGTCTTTGTTATGCTGGCCATAACGTTGTGTATGCCTTGTATGGCATCGGAAAAACTGACCTTTGGCGTTGTTCCTCAACAGTCGGCGCAAAAATTAGCGGCAACATGGGGACCATTACTTAGCCGCCTGGGCAAAGACGCCGGGGTCGAACTGATTTTTAAGACCGCAAAAGATATCCCTACGTTTGAACAAAATTTATCGGCAGGTCAATACGACCTTGCTTACATGAATCCGCAGCATTATGTTGAGTTTTCAAACTCACCTGGCTACCACGCTATTTTGCGTCAAAAGGACAAAATGATCACAGGCATCATTGTTGTTCACGCCAATAGCAGCATAACGACACTTGCCGAATTGCATAATCAGTTGGTCGCATTTCCTGCGCCTGCGTCATTTGCAGCTAGTTTAGTTCCGTTGGCAAACTTGAAAAGTGAGGGGATTGATGTACAGACAAGATATGTATTTTCGCATGACTCGGTTTACTTAAACGTTGCAAAAGGCTTTGCCAAGGCGGGAGGAGGTATAATGCGGACATTTGACTCAGCGCCTGTTCATATTAAGGATAAGCTTCGAATTATTTGGACATCAAAAGGCTACACACCGCATGCAATTGCAATCCATCCAAGAGTTGATCATAAGTTGTCGAGCAAAGTCTCTGCTGCATTTATTAATAGCCAACAAGATACTGAATTACAAAGCGTCCTAAAAGCACTCAACTTTAAAGGGTTTGAACAAGCCCTAGATAGCGATTGGAATGACGTAAGAGCGCTCAATATTTCTGAGTCGGTAAATCGAGGCAACTAAAAAAATGGGTTTGTCCCTCAGAACCAAAACGATTTTAGGAACGGCCCTTATCGAAGGGGTTTTATTACTAATATTAGTGTTTACGGCTAATAGTTTTATGACCCAATTGATCAACCAAAATTTGCAAAAGCGCGCAGCAACAGCGGCAACTCTATTTGCGACCACCACAAAAAATGCAATTTTGTCTTACGATTTAGCATCACTGGATTCTTTTGTCACAGAGGTACTCAAAAATCCAGATATAGAATATGCGCGTGTGCTCGATCGAAACGGAAATGTCTTTGCTGCAGCGGGCAAACCATTACTGTTAACAAAAGAGTTTGTTAAAGACCTAAACGTTAATGATGTCAACGATGGCACCTATGACACTTTTGCAGAAGTAAAAGAAGGTGGCATGGTATATGGCCGAGTTGAAATAGGGGTGGGTATTTCACAGTTGCAAACGGCAATCAACGATATTACTCGATGGACCGCAACCATAGCGTTAATTGAAATGTTGTTTGTTGGACTTTTTTCTTACGTATTGGGAAGCATGCTCACATCAAAGTTAGAAAAATTGAGACGCGCTACGAAAAAGATGTCTGCTGCGATTTCATTAGGAAAGTTTGAAGGCGCTAAAGTAGACGTGAAAGGCTCTGACGAACTGTCAGAAGTCGCCGCGGCGTTTAACGATTTAGTTGACAACCTTGAACACCAGCATGCTCGAAACGACCAATATCAAGCAGATCTCAAAGACCTCAATTTGACCCTAGAGGACCGTGTTAATCGGCGGACGCTAGCCTTACAAAAAGCCCAACAAGCATTGGTGCAGACCGAAAAAATGGTATCAATTGGACAACTCGCTGCGGGTGTGGCGCATGAGATAAACAATCCTATAGGATACTCAAAGTCGAACATTGAGATACTCAAAAAATATGCAAATACTTATATACAGATTGCTGTTTTGGCCATAGAGCTCTGTGATCATGATGATGAGCGAGATGCCATTACTGTCAACAGCCACAAACAAAAACTGCAGGTTCTTTTGAATGAGGTTGATATCGAGTTTGTCAATTTAGACATTATTGACTTGCTAGACGAAACCGAGGTTGGTTTAACCCGTGTGTCAGAAATAGTTAAAAATTTGAATGCGTTTTCGCGTGTAGATCGTGAACAAAAACAGTTTTTTAATCTAAATGCTTGTATTACTACTACCTATAAAATGGTAGAAAAACAAATAAGCCAGCACGCAAACGTTGTGTTGGACCTGCACGAGCTGCCTGATGCTTTTATTAATGTGGGTAAAATAAATCAAGTGCTAACCAATTTAATGCTCAATGCAGGTCAAGCAATAGCGCCAGCGCACGGAGTTAAAGCCGGTAATATCGTTGTATCAACACGTCAACAGGACATGCATATTATCATTGAAGTTATCGATAATGGCTGTGGTATTGATGAGCAGCACTTATCGAGAATATTCGAGCCTTTTTTTACCACCAAGCCAGAAGGCAAAGGCACTGGGCTGGGTTTGAGTATTTCCTACGAGATCGTGCAGGAGCATGGCGGCACTATAGAAGTGCTTAGTAAACGCGGCGAAGGGACGACATTCAAAATAGATCTTCCGATACAGCTGATACCAGCCGATAACTTAATACAGAGTAAACAAACTGTTGATGAGGTAAATAATAATCGTGTCTAATACAGAGCAAACTTCGCTGGCAAAATCTGACAAAATCACTTTGTTAATTGTCGATGATGAAGCCAGTATATTAAAGTCACTGAAGCGTGTTTTTCATGGTCTAAACTATAGGTTAGTGTTGGCCGATTCTGCTCAAAAAGCGCTTGATTTTATGCGCAGTAATGCAGCACATGTAATCATCTCTGATATGAAAATGCCAGACATAAATGGCCCTCAGTTTTTGAGTCGGGTAGCCAAAGACTTCCCTCATACGTATCGTATCGTATTGTCTGGTTATGCTGACACAGAGTCGACATTATCAGCTATTAACGACGGCAAAATTCACCGTTATCTGCAAAAACCATGGGATAACGATGTTATTATCCAAGCAGTCGATGAAGGTGCTCGAAAATACAAGCTTGAAGTTGAAAATAAACAGCTACTAGCAACGACCGCGCTGCATAATAAGCAATTGAAAGAACTGAATGCGACATTAGAGCAAAAAGTCGAATTTCGCACAGTGCAGATTCGCGGCGCGCTTAATAAAGCCGAAAAAAGCGTTGTGGCTATCAAAAAGGCTTTGTATAACACGCTAAGTATCAACCCTAATTTAGACGGAGCTTTTTCCAAAGCAGTCAGCAAGTTAAATGATCAACTCGCTAGCCAACTTAATATTGAACGACAGATGATAGCTGATATTCGCTACGCAGGCTTGATATGTGAGTTGGGAGCGACAGGGTTACCTCTGACGTTGTTAAAGACTAGTTTTAACAGTCTCTCTGATACGCAGAAAACACTGTTTTACTAGCAAATAGATTACGCAGAATTAATAATGATGCCTGCACCTGAACTAAAAAACGTGTCTAACATTTTGATTAGTCAATACGAGTACGTAAACGGCAAAGGTCACAAACAACACCTCACTGAAGAAAAAATTCCCATCGGCGCGCGCATACTCGCGGTTTCTAGAGACTATTATCGTTATCAGTTAGGAAAGTTGGACGCAGAAAAACACAATAAAGCGGTGTCGTTGAAGAAAATAAAGCAGTTTTCTGGCGTACAGTACGATGCGAAAGTAGTACTGGCTTTAGAAAAAATTGTTAACGCAGAACTCAAATCAATTGATGCGCATGACATTGGTATCGTCAGTGATTTACTAAAGCCCGGCATGGTCCTCAAAGAAGCATTGTTTAATAATAACGACATTCTGGTGTTGCCTGAGGGACACACATTTGACGATGCGTCGATAAACAGGCTTAGAGGTCTAGAGCAACGCTTTAATATGAACTTTTCCATCTTGGTAGATTAAACAAAAACCTGATGGCTAAAGCCTATCGATTAAGCGCGGCCGCTTAACGCATTTTTGTAAACCAATGACGCCTGCTTAAAATCTTGCCTATTTTCTAACAAACTTGCGTACAGGGCCGCGTCTTGACTATTCGCACGCAAGTCAAGAGACTTTGTAACTGCCTTTTCGGCTAACTGGTCATCACCACTGTTTGCCGCTAGATGCGCAAGTACAGAGTATAAGTCTCCATTTTGAGGATCGTTTTTTATCCAATGTTCGACCGTTGCAACTGCTTTGGTTGGATTCGGGTGTTTAAGCATTTTAAATAGATCATAGAAGACTGGTTTAGCTTGTTTTCCAGACAGGGATACTAATATGGGCTCTGCTTCTGCTGACATGCCTTGCTCTATCAGCAATTGCAGATAGGCTCTTTGATTAGCGATATCACTGCGAGCTGTTTTAGATAAGTTCTGCCAATGTTGTATTAGGGCATTGGCGCCTTGCTTGCTGACAATAGCATTAAACTCACCTTGGGTAGCACCTTGCGCCCACACAATATAATCATCACCAAGTACTTTTTTGAATTCGGCCAATTTGTCTTTAAGTAAATGCCACTGTTTTAAACCGGCCAATGTCGTTAGCCACACTTTACCAAGTGTTTTTGTTTTGCGGGTGTTCTTTGGCAGTCTCTTAAGTGCGTCTAGCGCAGACTGAAATTGAGCATGATTAGTAAACCATGTTGCTAACTGGATAGTCGCTGTTTCTTCGCTCTGTGGATAAGTGTGAGCGGCTTCTAGCAGCCTGACAACGTTATCATCGTTGTTCAATTGTCGCTCTATATCAGCCGCAAGAATATAATTAACACCCCCAAATTCACCCCCAAATGTACGTGCAATGGATTTTTTTGCTGTTACTAACTGACCGGTTGCTAGTGCGTTTATTGCGTCATAAAACGCCTTTTTTTGGCGCCTTTGGGAGAGCACACCAAACCACTTGCGTGATCCCGCCAAAGCAGAAAAAATTGCCCGTAAGGCCCATTCGCCAAACCTAATGGCCAATAAAAATAGTGTTAGCGTGATCAAAGCACTGATCACACTCATTTCGATTGTTGTGTTACCAAGTGCAATAAGTACATAGCCTTTTTGGCCGATCAACGAATGGCCAAATAGGATACAGGCAAAAACGACAACAATAATGACGAGTAAAACAAGCAGTTTTCTCATAACTCACCTGTTTTCTTATTGTTAAAACTCTGCGTAACCCTGCTTTCGAGCACGTCTGAAAGCGCCTGTGATGAGGCTAGCTTACTCGGGTATTGAGTCGCGATTGGGGTCGACATTAATTGCTGCAATGCGCCCATAAACTGTTCAACAGGCATTGATGATAAGGGATAATACTCGACAATAATCGCCATCGCTTGTTGTAATGACGCTTGATAAAGTGTTTCGTTATCTGCTAAAACAGCGCTCTGGGCTTGGGTTAGCGCATATTTGATCTGTTCTTTTATTAACCATCGCTGTTTATCCGCAAGATAAGGCTCGATCGGCTGCTCATTTCTGGAGACTGAGATAAAATCTTGTACGATAGAACGCCAGACTTTTGTTAGATTTGAGCGCCAGTCGCTGACCTGATCAGATAACTCTCCTGCATCATTAGAATCCTCAGAGGCTGGGATGTCGATCGTCGTCATCGTCAGGTTTTCAACCTGCGGAATCATTCCAGAGATAGCTAAGGCTATTGAAGAATGGGAGACTGGATTTACTTGGTGTAAGGTTTGAATGTCTTGAGCAATTAATTTCCTAACGGGAAATAAAGACGGGTCAGATAGATCCTGCAAACGAGCGTCCGCAGACTGCAGCATCATCATGGCGGTTTTTACATCATTTTCTAGCCATAGCTTACGTCCTGCCATCCGCACCAAATAGTCTGCCTCAGCCAACAGCCAGTCAGCCGGACGACGTCCAGACAACTCGGATAGTTTAGATGCTAGCCCAGTGGTGACGTTGCTATTTTGCAACACCTCTTGAACCAAGTTATCAATACTGGCTTGAAGATTCTGCTTTTCTGCTTGTGTTTCTTGTGTCACCTTGTCCAGACGTCCATCCAAGGCATTCAATTTCGACTCTGTGCTGTCTATTTTAGCGGCCGTGGTTTCTATCTTGGCAATGACCGAAGCACTGTTATCTTGTTTGTTATTTTCAATATCTTGCCATTGCAGCCACGCCCAATAACCTGCGGTACCTAAGCCAATTAGCAGTAAAAGATTGATGACTGTAAAAAACCATAAAAATCCGCTCTTGGCTGACTTTTTGGACGGTTGCCCCTGCGGCTGAACATGTTCGCTGCGCGCTGTCGACTCAGAATTAGTCAGTGATTTTGCGCCGAGGTTGTTGTCATCCGTTGCGTCTAGCTCTTCATTACTGGTGGTGTCTTTACTGTCTGACATTATGATTCCTTAAATTCCATCGCGCTTTTTATCAGTGCTTGGTGACTTGCACCTTTTGCCACAACAATATGCTTGGCCCCGAGTTGGTGCAAGTACTGTTTAATTCTATCGCTTACGACTATCCACGGTTTGCTCAATAGCCACTTGGCTTCTAGCAAATCTAATCCAGCATCAATTACTTCACTGCTAGTAGCAATGATACATTTTATTTCTTTTTCTACAAAGACCTTAGAGAAATTAGGCGTTTGCATTACGTTTCTAGTATATACATCGAATTCCGTGGTCGCAGCTCCGCGTTGGCGAAGCGTAGCATTTAGTAGGTCTCTGCCGTTTTTACCTTTGATAATGGCGATACGTTTGCCGTCGAGGTGTTGAGCCGCGAGAGATGGCAGCAATAGCATCCCCTCCGAGTTTTGAGTACCCGGCACGACTGTGTGTTTGAACACGCAACTGAGTACATCTTTGCAACTGCTGCCGATACAAAATATTGGTATGCTCGCAATATGTGTCTGTCTCGTCGCATCAGCTTGCGAATATACTGTTAGCAATGTCGTCGCAGCATATGTACTGGTGACTATTATCGCGTCATATTCTATTGAGTTAATTGCGCTAGTAAGTGCTTGCTCTTGTTTCAAGTCTTGATTTATATCAATGACCGAACATGCATTCGCGCTTAAGCCCGCTTTCGAAAATGCCAAGGCTGTTTGTTGCGCTTTACCATCCGGCCTTAAAATTAGAAACATAGAATCTGCACTGATAATTACTCATTCGTGCCAAGTGCATCAAGAATATCTTTGGCACCTTGCTTTAATAACGATTGAGCAACTTGTTCGCCTATTTTAATAGCATCGCTGAGCGGGCCACTTGCGGTTGCGGTCAGTAAGGTCTTACCGTCAACAGAACCCACTAGTCCTTTTAATTCGAGACGTTCATTCTCAATCGTTGCAAAACTGCCTATTGGCACCTGACAGCCACCTTCTAGCGTAGCATTCATGGCACGCTCTGCGGACACTCTGATGGCGGTGTGCTCGTGTTCAAGGGTTTTGATAATCTTAATTAAATCAGCGTCGTCATTTCTGCATTCTATGCCCACGGCACCTTGGCCAACAGCGGGCAGAGACAAAGAAACATCAAGTTCATGTTTGATTCTATCTTGCATCTTAAGTCTTATTAGTCCTGCAGCGGCTAAAATGATGGCATCGTACTCACCTTTGTCTAATTTGGCCAAACGGGTATTTACATTACCGCGCAAATCTTTGATCTTGATATCTGGCCGATAACGGCGGATCTGACATTGTCGACGCAGGCTGGAGGTGCCAACAGTTGCGCCCTGAGGCAAATCATCGATATGCTCAAATGCATTCGAAACAAATGCGTCGTAGGGGTTTTCGCGCTCGCATATCGCATGCAGCCCAAACCCTTCTGGAAATGCTACTGGTACGTCTTTCATTGAATGCACAGCAATGTCGGCTTCACCATTTTGCATTGCGATTTCTAACTCTTTTATAAATAAGCCTTTTCCGCCAATTTTAGCCAACGGTGTATCAAGGATACGGTCGCCTTGTGTGGACATGGGGACTAACTCAACTTCAATATCGCTAAACAAAGCCTTTATCTTGTCTTGTACGTAATAGGCTTGCCACATTGCCAAGTCGCTTTTTCGGGTGGCTATTTTTATAAGTCGTTTACCTGACGTGCTTGTTTGGGGCATTGTTACCGCTCTCTAATTGATAGATTAAGTATTTTTTAGGCCAACTGGGCTTGAATAAACGCCGAAATATCCTGAATTTCTGGCAGACATACGTTGTGCTGCATCCCGTACTCTTTCCATGTCACCTTGTAGTCGTTACTAAGCATCACTTGGTAGGCGGAATTACCTAAGAATAATGGTACAACGTCGTCTTGTTGACCATGGGCAAAGAATACAGGCGTGTTTTGGTTTTCGGCGCTTTTTTGTTGATTGAGTGAATCTGGCGCACACATGTATGTGGATAACGCAACAATGCCCGCGAGAGGCTGATCAAAACGCGTTCCTAAGTGCAAGGCGATGACGCCACCTTGAGAAAAGCCTATTAAGAAAATATTATTGGAAGTAATCCCAGATTCAATCTCATGCTCTATTAAGGCTTGGACTTGTGCCGACGATTCTATTACGCCTTGGACGTCTGCTCGAGATTCCATGTCCATGGTTTTGATATCATACCAAGCGCGCATTTCCATGCCGTTGTTGATGGTCACTGGACGAATAGGTGCGTGTGGAAAAACGAATTTTATGCCTAAACTATCGGGCAGTTTTAACTCTGGTGCAATAGGAGCAAAACCATTGCCTGAGTCACCTAAGCCGTGCAACCAGATAATGGTTGCTTTGTGTGCTGCTTTTGCAGGAATTACAACGCTGGGTAATAATTCTTTGTTCATCCTACGCTCCTTTGATTTGCGCTTTTTCGTTCCTTTTAAAAATTTAGGCTAACATTGTGTGATCAGTTGAATCGCGCATGACCGTCTCTTTAAAAGGAAAACCTGATTTGTATATGCTACCATTGATGCAGTTTATAAGACGAATAAAACACACAAAAAACCACTATGATTCAACCTCTAGGTAACCTCTACATTATTGCTGCCCCCTCGGGTGCAGGCAAATCAAGTTTGATCAATGCGCTGATCACCAAACATAAAGCTTCGCACAATGATAAGGCAGGTGCTGTGCAGCTTTCAATTTCACACACTACTCGTGCGCCGCGGCCAGGAGAGACCAACGGTGTCGAATATAACTTTGTGGATCGCAATGCTTTTGAGCTGATGATCGATAAGCAAGACTTTTATGAGTATGCAGAAGTATTTGGTAATTATTATGGCACCTCCAAAGCGGCTATTGCAGATAAACTTCATTTGGGAATAGATGTGTTTTTGGACATAGATTGGCAGGGTGCGCGGCAGGTCAAACAATTAAACTCAGATGCGATAAGTATCTTTATTTTGCCGCCTTCAAAAACAGTACTGCACGAGCGCTTGTTAAAAAGGGGGCAAGATTCTAAAGACGTTATTGATAAACGAATGGCTCAGGCAATATCTGAGATGTCACATTATCTTGAGTTTGATTATGTGTTGATAAACGATGAGTTTGATATTGCATTACAACAACTATCTAGTGTCGTTGAAGCTGCTCGCTTAACCACGGTTAATCAAAAACTGAGACATAGTGAGTTGTTACGTAGTTTGCTCAATCCATCTGCTTAGTCCCGTTGACAAACGCAAATGGATGCTAGGTCGAGTGTACATGTCTACTCAATTTCTTATTAAAAAGTACAACAAATTACTAGCTACCAAAGTGTAAGTGAAGTATACTTCGCGACCAGTTTTTACACCTTGCATTGAAAAATTCAATGTTATCAAATACATATTCGGAGCGCTAAATGGCACGTGTAACAGTTGAAGACGCCGTAGATCAAATTGGCAACAGATTCGATTTAGTTTTAGTCGCAGCGCGTCGAGCAAGACAGCTTGCAACCGAAGGCAAAGAGGCGATGGTTGAAGTCGGTAACGACAAACCCACCGTCGTAGCGTTACGTGAAATCGAACAAGGTTTTGTGACTGCCAAGTCAGTTGAACAGTCTGATATGAACGACCAGCGCGACCAAGAAGCAGCGGAATTTGCCTCAGTAGCGAGTATTTTGTCTAGGGACTAGACTCAAAATAAGCTCTGTGTAGCGTAATAGCACCAAACTTTACAAAAACGCCGATATTTATCGGCGTTTTTGTCTTTCAAAATCAAACAAATACCCTTATTCTAAACGACACTCAAATAAACTTGAATTAGCCACTTTGTATTTATTCGAAGGTTTAAAAACAAAAATTAGCGTGTATCTGCCGCAAGTCCAAATAGACTATGTGCAGGCCGCTTACGTATTGGCACGCGATGCTCATGACGGGCAAACGCGTTCAAGCGGTGATCCTTACATTACTCATCCTGTGGCAGTGGCCGGCATCCTGGCAGATATGCATCTTGATCACGAGACACTTATGGCAGCCTTGTTGCACGATGTCATCGAAGATACGCAGTATTCAAAAGAAGACTTATCGTTAGCGTTCGGCGAAACGGTTGCCGAAATGGTCGAGGGCGTCAGTAAGCTAGACAAATTACAGTTTAACAGCAAACAAGAAGCCCAAGCCGAAAACTTCCGCAAGATGCTAATGGCAATGGTCAAAGACATCCGCGTTATTCTCATTAAATTAGCCGACCGAACCCACAACATGCGCACGTTAGGTTCATTGCGACCAGACAAAAGGCGGCGCATTGCGCTGGAGACTTTAGAGATTTATGCGCCATTAGCCCATCGATTAGGTATCCACGATATAAAAAACGAACTCGAAGACTTGGGTTTTCAAGCAATGTATCCTATGCGCCATCGAGCCCTAAGATCGGCGGTCAATCAAGCCAGAGGCAATCGCCGCGAAGTGATTGAAAAGACCCAATCAGAATTGGTTCAAAAACTAGTAGATCATGGCATTGCTGGCAGAGTCGTTGGGCGCGAAAAGCATCTGTATTCGATATATCGCAAGATGAAAAACAAAGAGCTATCGTTTCATGAAGTGATGGACATTTATGGTTTTAGAGTAGTGTTAGAGAGTATCGACAACTGTTATAGAGTGCTCGGCGCTATCCATGCTTTATATAAGCCTATTGAAAATCGCTTCAAAGACTATATCGCGATCCCAAGAACGAACGGTTATCAGTCGTTGCATACTTCTTTAAAAGGTCCGCACGGTATTCCTGTGGAGGTACAAATTCGTACCGAAGACATGGATCACATGGCTGACAAAGGAGTGGCAGCGCATTGGCGTTACAAAGAGGTCGATGATACAAGCGGCAATGCAGCGCAACTGAGAGCCAATCAATGGATGCAGTCACTCATCGAATTACAACAGCGTTCTAGCACGTCTGTAGAGTTTATTGAAACGGTAAAGTCTGATCTGTTCCCAGATGAGATATATGTGTTTACGCCAAAAGGTAAGATAATTGAATTACCGACAGGCTCTACCGCGGTAGACTTTGCCTACGCAGTGCATTCCGATGTAGGTAACACCTGTGTCGGTGCGCGGGTAGAAAGGCGAAATTATTCGTTGAACATGCCACTAGAAAATGGCCAAAGCGTAGAAATCATTACTTCCCCTCGGGCGAAGCCAAACGCCAATTGGCTTAACTTTGTCGTCAGCGCTAGAGCGCGAAGTAACATACGTCATTATCTCAAACGTCAGCAGTCAGAAGATGCTATTAACATGGGCAACCGGCTATTGCGCCATGCTCTCGGCAACGTAAAGTTGGATGAAATCTCGCCTGACGATATTCAACGTGTGGTGACTGAGACAAAGCACGAAAGTTTTGATGACCTACTTAGTAACATTGGTATGGGCAACGAGCTAAGTGCCATTGTTGCGCGCCGACTCGTGGGCGAAACAACTGATATTTCGAATAAAAAACAGAATGTGGCGATTCGAGGAACCGAAGGTTTGTTGGTGCATTTCTCACGCTGTTGCCATCCTATTCCAGACGATGAAGTCGTTGCTATTTTAAGCCCAGGGCGCGGTATTGTGATTCATCAAACGGGTTGTACTAATATCCGCAAACTTAGCAGGGAAGAGCCTCAGCGAGTGTTGCCAATGGAGTGGGGCGAAGACCAACAAGGTGATTATAAAGCGGCTCTGCGATTGGAACTATTTAATCATCAAGGCACCTTAGCGGCGTTAACCAGCACTATTGCTGGCAGCCAGTCGAGTATTATAAATTTACAGACAGACGAGCGCGAGGGCAGCGTGTATGTTATTGATATAGAGCTAACCACCCGTAATCGCGTGCATCTTGCCAATATCATGCGCAAAATAAGGGCAATGCCTGAGTTACAAAAAGTCTCTCGACATAGTCAATATAAACCCAAATAGACGTTTATGACCCTCTAGTCATCCATGATTGACGGGCAGTAGGCGTTTAATCTCATTTTTTTACAGGAATATACATCATGTCAAAGTCGATCATTCAAACTGACAACGCACCAGCAGCCATTGGTACATATAGCCAAGCCGTAAAAGCGGGCTCTACGGTTTATTTATCGGGCCAAATTCCCCTTGTGCCCGCGACCATGATGATGGTGTCGGATGATTTTGCGCAGCAAGCAGTACAGGTGTTTGAGAATCTAAAATCGGTATGCGAAGCAGCTGGCGGTGATATGAGCCACTTGGTCAAAGTGAACATATTTCTGACTGATTTAGGTCACTTTGCGACGGTTAACGAAATTATGGCAAGATACTTTGTTCAGCCTTATCCCGCCAGAGCGGCAATAGGCGTAAGCCAATTACCCAAAGGCGCTCAAATTGAGATTGATGGCGTAATGGTCTTACCTGAGTAAGCATGTTATCAGGCAACTAGCTAATGAATCGATTTAGAGAGGTCAGCCAGTACCATTGGCCTTAGGCTAGACGGTGTGCCTAGGTCCCACAGCAACCTTGTATTATTGTAAAAGTAAGCGCTCACCATGCTTATAAGGCATTGAAATGAACCAACGCATGTCGCCAGAGCGATATAAAAAAATTAGACAAGTACTCGCTTTTAGGCAACCAGATCTTACTGTTTGTATGGAAGAAGTGCACAAGCCCCATAATGTATCTGCGGTTATTCGTTCGTGCGAGGCAGTCGGCGTAGCAGGCGTACACGCGGTTTGGCGACAAAACGATAGCCTGCGCAACAATATCGCAATGGGCAGTCAGGTCTGGGTAAAAACACACAAGCATGAGAGTATTGTCGACGCAGTTGGTTTTTTTAAACAACAGAAAATGCAGGTACTGGTCACCCACTTAGATGATAGTGCAGTAGACTTTAGGCAAGTCGATTATACAAAACCAACGGCGCTTATCTTAGGGCAGGAGAAATTGGGTGCAACGGCACAGGCTGTGCAGTTAGCCGACCAAGCCGTCATTATTCCGATGGTTGGAATGGTGCAGTCGTTAAATGTATCCGTTGCCGCCGCTATTTTGATGTATGAAGCGCAACGACAGCGTCAGCAAGCTGGTATGTACGACCATCAGCGTTTAGACGAAGCTGAATGCCAAAGGGTCTTGTTTGAAGGAGGATTTCCTGCCCTATACAAAGAGTGCATTAGGCGAAAACTACCGCTTCCCTATATCAACGATGAAGGTTCTATAGAGGCTGAAAAGTCTTGGTGGCAGGCACTTCAGTTCAGTGAGCTTTAGATCCTTATGTGTAAATTATTTTGGGCCTTGGTATGCATCGCTTTTTTGGCTGCCTGTACCCCGACGGAGCCGCACGTCATGAAAGCGGCCACTCAAGATATATCCATCAAAGTAGCGGCGTTTAATGTCAGTATGGACGCTACCAATTATGTTGGCCGCGATACCCAGTTAGCGACAAATCAAGTATTAAAAAATCAGTTGCTAAAAGGTAATCAGCAAATAAATAATATCGCCGAAATCATACAACGCAATCGTCCCGATATAATTCTATTGAATGAATTTGATTTTATACAAGACCCTAAGCAAGGCGTCGCACTTTTTATCAAGCAATATCTAAATGTTGCTCAACATCCATCCTTAACTGCAATTGACTATCCATACTACT
>Ga0115565_10001031_pt1 | contig 23717 bp, 22 predicted proteins | sample COGITO_mtgs_1105_FD_87199 | JGI IMG/M metagenome (GOLD analysis project Ga0115565, IMG submission 87199) | Pelagic marine microbial communities from North Sea - COGITO_mtgs_110530 | ecosystem: Environmental > Aquatic > Marine > Epipelagic | place: Germany:Helgoland, sampling site Kabeltonne... | reverse complement strand
GGAACAATAAAATATTTAGTGTTTAACATGTTTAACACTTCCATATTATTTTTTGCAATCTGAAAGTCGAACAATTCTTGATAACGTCCCATTTTTGCTGCATGATAACCACCAATTGATTGATGAAAATAAGAAGTTGAACCATCTTGCATAGGATCTTTTGCAAAATTTGCAACTCTATAATGTGTCTTATCTTGTAAAATTAATTTATCTGCATTCGTAGCTGTAAAAGGTTTATCAACTCTTCTTGATGGTTTAAAATCAGATTCGTTTACATAATTTTTGTTTACCGAAATTAAATCTAATAAAATAAAAACAACCAAACCAATCACAACAATATGTTGTTTTAATTTACCTTTTAAGAAAAACCATAAAACACCTGCAGCTAAAATCATCAAAATTAAAGAACGTAAAGTATCCATGAATAACATCGATTTTCTGTCTGCAATAACTGCATCAATTAAACCTGGTAATTTACTATAATTGGCATCTCTAATTCCTTCAAAAGAAGACGAAAAATGCGCTAATACAAATCCAATAATTATTAATCCTCCAAAAACATAGGTTGCTTTTTTTAAACTTTCTATTTTTTCTTCGGATGAAATATTCCCAGAGAAAAAAGCTTTTAACGCTAAAACTCCTAAAATTGGCACACATAATTCTGCAATCACTTGTATTGAGGAAACTGCTCTAAACTTATTATATAAAGGAATATAATCGATAAAAAAGTTTGTTAAACCTTCAAAATTTCTCCCCCAACTTAACAATATTGAAAACGCAGTTGCAGCAACCAACCACTGTTTTAAACGACCTTTCACAAGAAATATCCCAAGAAAAAATAAGAAGAAAATAACTGCGCCAATATAAGCAGGAGCTTCAATAATTGGTTGATCTCCCCAATAAGTTAACACTTGTTTAGAATAATCGTCTGCAACTTTTTTACCTGCTTGTTTTTCTATCAATTGATAAAAATTAGAATTTTTATCCAATTCTTCTACAGTTCCTCCACCCATAAAACGTGGAATAAACAAATTAAAAGTTTCTAATTTTGCATAACTATATTGAGTAATATAGGCTTTGTCTAATCCTTTTGTGGCTTCTTTTTTAGTTCCATCAGCATTTATAGTTAATTCAGATTTACCTCTTGTACTAAAATCCGAATATTCTTTCATTGCCATTAATCTAGGAGCATTTGCGCCAATTCCTAAAATAACAGCTGCCAAAATTACAGCAGCTTGTTTTATAAATCTGGGTAAAATGTTTTCTTTAATAGCATTAATGAGTTCTACAATTCCTAAAATTAACAAACAAAAACCTAAATAATAGGTCATTTGAATGTGGTTTGTGTAAATTTCTAGTGCCATTGCTAAACCTGTAACAATAAACCCTAACACATATTTTCGTTGAAAAATCCACAAAATTCCTGCTAAAACCAAAGGCATATACCCAATTGCATGCGCTTTAGAATTATGACCAGGAATAAATATGATAATTAAATACGTAGAAAATCCGAAGGAAAGTGCGCCTAAGATTGCCAATCGCCATTTTACTTTTAGTGCCATCATCAGCACAAAAAAACTTAAAAAATATAGAAAAGTATAATCTGCTGGTCTTGGTAAAAAACGAAGTGTTCTATCTAAAGTTCTTACAAAATCGTAAGGATAATAAGCGCTTATTTGATACGCTGGCATTCCACTAAAAGAAGCGCCAGTCCAATAGGGTTCTGCATCTGTTGCATCTCTAAAATCAGTAATTTCTTTAGCCATTCCCTGAAATTGGGTAATATCTGACTGTGCTATTTTTTGTCCTTTTAAAACAGGATGAAAATACAATAAAGAAGCAATTACAAATATTAGAATAGCAATTAGGTATGGAAATATTTTTTTAAGTTTCAAGTGCTTCATTTAAAAATTGAACTTTTTTTGGTTGATAAAACTTTTAGAAAATAAATGATTAAACTAATCTATTTCTTCGAAATCTACATATTCTCCAACAGAATTTTTGCTTTGTGCATTGTTTCTTGGAGCTTTATCAATAATGGTTTCTCCTTCTTTTACGCTATCTTTTGGTTGCTGACCACCAAATTGTTGTTCGGCTTTTTTTTGCATTGTATCTGCCACTTTTTTAATTAAAAAAGGAGCAAATAGTCTTGCCAAAAACTTGAAACCGTAATAAAATAGTAACGCAAAAAATATAAACTTTAATAAACCCATGTGTAATAAGTAGTGTTAAAAAATCTATCAAAAATAACAATTTGCTAACAATTGTAACGTTAACAAACTATAAAACTTTTATAAAGGTAAAAAAGTATGCAATACTTTTAATAACAGCATTTTTGTACTATGTTTGTTTTGCAAATAAATTTTTAATTTAAAATCATTTTTTTGGTAATGAAAAACCGTTTTCTACAACTATTTTTTGTAATTTTTCTATTTGGTTTTTCTACTATTTATGGGCAATATACAGAGGTTATCAACTCTAATAAACCCGGTTTTTCTGAAAGTCCTTATAGTGTTGGAACAGGCGTTTATCAATTTGAAAGTAATTTATTTTTCAGAAATACTTCTATAGAACCAACTTTTTCTAGACCACAATCTTTTGGTTTTGATATGCTTTTTAGGACTAGTTTTTTTTTAGAAAAATTAGAATTAAATGTCCAGGCAAGTTATCAAAGAGATAAAATTGCTTTTAAAAATATTTTTACTTCAGATTATTCTATAGAGGGAATTGGTCGATTTACGATTGGTGCAAAATATTTGGTTTATCAACAAGAGTATAAAGACAAAAGCAAGGAAATAAGAAGCTGGAAAAGAAAAATGGCTTTTGATTATAAAAGATTAATACCTTCTGTAGCAGTTTATGCTGGTTTAAATACAGATATGGTTAACGAAATTTACCAAACAGGCAGCATGTCTCCAAAAGTAGGATTGTTATTACAGAATAATTTAAGTTCAGATTTTAATATTGTTACCAATGTTTTTTATGATAAAATAGGTACTGATTTTTCAGAAATTTCTTATATAGTTACTGGAACGTATAATTTTAATGATTATTGGTCTGGTTTTTTAGAAAACCAAAGCGTGTTTTTAGAAAATCAAAATAACACAAATATTGGTGCTGGTTTGGCATATTTATATAGCAGAAATCTTCAAATAAATGCTTCTGGTAGACTTTTAATTGAAGGAAATGCACAAGGTTATTATGGAGGTCTAGGAATCTCTTACAGAATTGATACTCACAAAGATTCCTACAAAGAATTGGATGAAAATGGCAGAGAAGCAACTAGCACACCAATTTCTGAATACAATAAAAAACAAGGTAGTTTCTTTAGTCGACTTTTTAGTATTTTCAAGAAAAAAGAAGGAAAAAAAACGAATACCAGAAAACGAAAAAGAAACTAATTACCTATTGCTAAAGAAAGACATGATAACGTTAAAAGAAGCCAAAACTAAAAGTGATATAAAACAGTTTGTACTGTTTCCTTTTTCATTATATAAAAACCATAAATATTGGGTCCCTCCTATTATTAAAGACGAAATCGCAAATTTTGATCCTAAAAAAAATCCTGTTTTCGAAAATGCAGATGCTCAATTCTTTTTAGCTTACAAAAACAATACAATTGTTGGTAGAGTTATTGCCATTATAAATTGGTACGAAGTTAACAATCAAAAAGTTAAAAAAATGCGTTTTGGTTGGTTTGATGTAATTGATGATCTTGAGGTTTCCAAAGTATTATTAGACAAAGTAAACGAAATTGGTAAAAAAAACAATTTAGAATATATAGAAGGACCAATTGGTTTTAATAATTTAGATAAAACTGGTGTTTTAGTGGATGGTTTTGATCATATAGGAACCATGATTACTTGGTATAATCACCCCTATTATAAAGATCATTTTGAGCAATTAGGCTTTGTTAAAGAGAAAGAATATTTAGAGAATAAATTTAAATTTAGAGATGTTGATGCTGTTTATTTTGATAGAATTAGCAACATTATAAAAAGACGTTTTAAACTAAAAGCATTAGATTTTACCAAAACAAAAGACATTATGCCTTATGTGGATGAAATGTTTGAAGTTTTTAGTGCTTCGTATGCTAAACTGTCTAGTTTTGTACCAATTTCTGATGCTCAAATTGCTTTTTTCAAAAAGAAATACATCAGTTTTATCAATCCTGAATATATAAAATTTGTGGTTGATGAAAACAATACATTAGTCGCTTTTGCAATTGTAATGCCTTCTTTTTCAGAAGCGTTGCAAAAATCGAAAGGAAAGTTATTTCCTTTTGGAATTTTCCATTTATTAAGAGCAAGAAAACACTCAAAAGACGTTACTTTTTATTTAATTGGCGTACATCCAGAGTATCAAAATAAAGGTGTTCACGCCATTATTTTTGATCAATATACAAAAACATTTACGCCTTTAGGAATCGAAAATTGTATTAGAACTCCAGAATTGGAAGATAATGAAGCTATTAAAAAATTATGGGAAAATTTTAATCCTGTTACTCATAAAAGACGAAGAACGTATCGAAAAAGTGTTGAGTGAAGTTTTTAGGTTTTAGGTTTTAGGTTTTAGCAAACAATAAAAATTTTAGAATTTAAACGAGTTCTCGATACAAAATTTCTGAAAAAGAAATTTCACTCGAACTGACATATCGTTATTACTCTGAACTTGAAACTTGAAACTTGAAACTTTTTCAAACACAACAGTAAGAATCTTAAATTTTAATCTTTAAACCTTGAATCGTTAAAACCATGCAATTATTCTACAATTCAGAAATTTCTACGGCAACCAAACAATTAACTTTCGATAAAATTGAAAGCAGACATATTGTGCGTGTTTTAAGAAAAAAAGAAAGTGATATTTTGCAAATTACCAATGGAAAAGGTTTTTTGTTTGATGCCAAAATTATCATTGCAAGTGATAAAAAATGTATAGCAGAAATAATTGAAGTTCAAGAAAAACCAAAACCTTGGGATTATTATTTACACATTGCAATTGCGCCCACAAAAAATAACTACAGATTTGAATGGTTTTTAGAAAAAGCTACAGAAATTGGTATAGATGAAATTACCCCAATTTTTTGCTCGAATTCCGAACGTAGAAATGTGAAGTTAGAGCGATTTGAGAAAATCATTCAATCTGCTATGAAACAATCTTTAAAATTTACACTGCCAAAAATAAATGAACCTATAAAGTTTGGCGAGTTCATCAATCAAAAAAATGAAGGCACACTTTGTATTGCACATTGTGAAGATGATAACAATAAAAACTTACTAAAATCTGTTGTAAATCCCTCAGAAAAAATAACTATTTTAATTGGTCCTGAAGGCGATTTTTCTCCTCAAGAAATTACTAAAGCGTTGGATAAAAAATATATTCCAATATTTTTAGGTGAAAGTAGATTAAGAACTGAAACTGCTGGTTTGGTTGCTGTGAATATTATTTCTTTTATGAATGAGTAAAATCATTTTCACTATCTTGCTCTAAAATAAATTTAACTTCTATACCTCCAAATAGATATAAATGACAATCCAAGAAATATTTAACCTTTTTCTTTTAATAAGTGCATTGCATGGTTTCTTATTTTGTTTTTTAATTCTTTTTTCAAAAAATGGGCGAGAAAAAAGTATGGTATTCATCAATTTATTGGTGCTCACTATCTCTTTAAATAACATTCAATCTTGGATTCTTACCAAAAACTTTTTTATAGAATATTTCTTTTTAGATTATGTGCATATTCCTTGGCATTTTTTTATTGCGCCATTTTTTTACATGTTTCTCATTCATTATTTAGATATTCGAAAGCAATGCAAGAATATTTTAAAAATAATTATTCCCGTTTTTATTCTCTTAATTTCGATAAGAATCAGTTTTGTTTCCTTTTTTTCTGATACCAATACAGATGACATTGCCTACTTATTCGAAAAATACACCACATTCGAAGAAATTTTCAGCTTGCTAGTTTCACTTTCTGTTTTTGGGTATTCTTTTCATATTTTATCCAGAAAAGAAAAATTATTTGCTAAGGTTTTATCTTTTGATAACTTAAAATGGATTTATACTTTCTTTAAACTGGGTTTATTTACATACGTTTTTTGGATTGTTGCCTTGGCAATAACAGTCGCTTTAAATTATACAGAATTTATTTATTCTTTTTATCCTTTACGGATTTTAACAACGGTTTTAATTTATTGGATTGGTTACCAAGCAATCATACAATTACGTTTGTTAAAAGAGCGAAAAAAATTGCGTAAAAAACTAAATTTTCCAGCTGCAAAAATAAATCAAGTAACTATTATTGAAGAGGAAAGTTCAGAATCAAAAATGTTATTTGAAAGTGTTTCTTCCTTATTAAAGGATAAAAAACTTTTTATAGAACCAAAGTTGACTCTCGACTATTTGGCAAATGAATTGGAAGTGAATTCAAACAAATTATCAAGTGCAATTAAGCAGTTTTCTGATAAAAATTTTAATGACTTTATTAATGAATTCAGAATTGAGCTTGCAAAAGAATTGTTGGTTGATGAAAATTATAGCAATTATACCATAACTGCTATCGGATTAGAATCTGGTTTCAACTCCAAATCTTCTTTTTATCATACGTTTAAAAAACATACAGGAAATACACCTTCAGCATATCAAAAGTCGATATAAAATTAAGAATTAAAATATCTTGAATAATTTTTTAAATATTTTATACAGTTTAGAATAACTTATTCAAAAAATTTGATTTGGTTTTTAACTCTTCAAACTTGAATTTACTATCTTGCTTCAAATTCTGTTAATCAATTTATGAAGCTATTTATAAGTCTACTTTTCTTTTCATTATTTCTTCAAGTAAATGCACAAGATGTTGCCATTTTAAAATATAATGGTGGTGGAGATTGGTATGCAAACCCAACTGCAATTCCTAATTTGGTAGCGTTTACCAATCAAAATATAAAAACAAATATATCTGAAAATCCACAATCTGTAGCTGTAAATAGCGAAGATATTTTCAACTTTCCAATGTTATTTATGACTGGTCATGGAAATGTTTTTTTTACGGATGAAGAAGCAACCAATCTAAAAAACTATTTAATTTCTGGTGGATTTTTACATATTTCCGATAATTATGGTTTGGATAAATTTATAAGAGCTGAACTTAAAAAAGTATTTCCCAATTTAGAGTTTCAAGAAATACCAAGCAATCACCCTATTTATAATCAAACTTTTAAGTTTCCAGAAGGTATTCCTAAAATTCACGAACATGATAAAAAAATAGCACAAGGTTTTGGGTTGTTTTTTGAAGGTAGATTAATTGTTTTTTACGATTATGAAACCGATTTAAGTGATGGTTGGGAAGATCAAATTATACACAATAACCCAAGAGAAGTTAGAGAAACAGCGCTAAAAATGGGTTCGAATATTATTGAATATGCGTTTACTAATTAGTGGTTGGTGGTTAGTGGTTAGTGGTTAGTAAATATATAAATCCCTATTTAAGTGCTTCGAATCTTTAAATTTTAAATAAAAAAATGCAAAACCAAATAGACATAGATGCCATAAAAATAAACTTCGATTCTAGTGGTTTGTGGGTTTTAAATATTGCCATTGCCATTATTATGTTTGGAGTTGCTTTAGCAATTACTGTAGACGATTTTAAACGTCTTTTAAAAAACCCTAAAATAGTTTTTGTAGGTGTTTTATCGCAGTTTATATTATTGCCTGCACTTACTTTTGTTGCTATATTATTGATAAAACCTCACCCAAGTTTTGCTTTAGGAATGATGATGATTGCAGCTTGTCCTGGAGGAAATGTATCAAACTTTTTTAGTAAAATGGCTGGTGGAAATGCTGCTCTTTCTGTAAGTTTAACAGCTTTTGCAACCTTAATTTGTATTTTTATGACGCCTTTTAATTTACAATTTTGGGGAAGTTTATATGAACCTACCAACGAGATTTTAAAAACAGTAGAACTCAATTGGGTAGATTTGTTAAAACTAGTTTCTTTAATATTAGGAATCCCGTTAATTTTAGGAATGTTGATAAAACATTACCATTCAGAAATGGCTGGTAAAATTGAAAAAGTTTTAAAACCACTTTCTATGTTGGTTTTTATTGCGCTAATTTTTATTGCTTTTTCGCAAAATTTAGATGTTTTTGTAAATCATATTCATCATGTTTTAGCGTTAGTTATTTTCCATAATATTTTTGCTTTTATCCTTGGTTTTTATACTGCAAAAAGTTTTGGCTTAAATAAACGAGATTGTAAAACGATTGCTATGGAAACAGGAATCCAAAATGGTGGTTTAGGACTTTTATTAATTTTTGGTTTTTTCGATGGTTTAGGAGGCATGGCTTTACTAGCTGCTTTTTGGGGAATTTGGGACGTGTTTTCTGGAATGGCTTTGGCTACTTTTTGGGGTAGAAAAACCAAAACGTTAAAGACTAAAAAGTATGCTTAAAAAAATTTGGTACGAGAGTGTAAAACTTTTCTTAAAAATTAGTTTAGAGTTTTACGCGAAAAAAATAAAGGTTATTGGTAAAGAAAATATCCCTAAAAAAGGAGCTGTTTTATTTGCCATAAATCATCCAAATGCGCTGATGGATCCTTTGTTTGTAACCTCAAATAGTTCAAGAGAAAATCATTTTTTGGTAAGAGCAGATGTGTTTTCAAAACCACTCGTTAAAAAAGCTTTGGCTTCTTTAAACTTAATGCCAATCTACAGAATTAGAGATGGAAGACAACAACTTTCTAACAACGAAGAAATTTTTGAAAAGTGTTTCAATATTTTAAAAAACGAAGAAACCTTAATGATTTTTCCACAAGGTGGACATTGCAGAGATAGAACTATTCAACCTTTAAGTAAAGGATTTACAAGAATTGTTTTTGGTGCTTTAGAAAGTAATCCCAGTTTACAAATTACAGTGATTCCTGTTGGAATTACCTATCAGAACTCTTCTCAATATCCGTCTAAAGTTTGTGTAAATTTTGGTAAAGCAATTGATTCTCGAAAAATATTTAATGCCAATGAAAAACCAAAAGCAATCAATATATTAAAAAACGAAGTGAGCAATCAATTAAAAAAACTGACAGTTCATATTCCAAATGATGAAAATTATGCTACTACTCTATCCAAATTAAATGCTGCCAATGCAGATTTTACAAATGTTGATGCAGTGAATAAAATGATTGCTGAAAATAATTTTCCTAATCCTGTAAAAAAGCACCCTAATTATTTAAAACCACTCTTTTATTTGATTCTTTTGAATAGTTTATTCCCATATTTTATTTGGAAAAAAATGTCAAAAAGCATTGGTGAAATTGAATTTATTGATACTATGAAATATGCTGTAAATGTAATTTCTTTTCCTATTTTTTATAGTTTACAAGCTTTACTTGTTAACTTTTTCTTTGGATGGAAAAATGCGTTGATTTATTTTATGGCTTCTATTTTATTGGTTTTGGTTTACACTAAATTCTCTGTAACAAATACTGAAGAATTGTAAATTTTAAAAAAAAACTTACCATTTTGTCATTTCGACTTTAGGAGAAATCCCATAATAATGAGCTTCAAAAAACGATAACTTGATGTGATTCCTCCCTTTGGTCGAAATGACAAAAGTTTGCGCTTTTGGTTTTTTATATAGTCTTTTTTCTTACTGTGTATCTTAAATAAAAAAATACTTTATCGTAAAATAGTAGAAATTCAAAACAAATAAATAAAAATAGGATTAAACAAAAAACCCAGCAAACAAGTTTAGCCCAGATTGAACGACTTGTTTGAGCTCTTTTTTGCTTTTTTCAAGCAAAAAAAGCGAGTAGTGAAAGCTGGAAATAGCTCCTAATCAATAATTGCGTCTTGGATAATTTGCTGAATTTCGGTTCTAATATTTTCTTTTACCAAACCTCTATTATTCATTGTTGGATAGGTTCTGTTGGATAGAAAAACGTACACAATTTCGGTTTTTGGATCTGCCCAAGCATAGGTTCCTGTAAAACCAGAATGCCCAAAACTTTCGTCGGAAACACAGCCACAAGTAGCTTTTACATCTGGGTCTAGTTGTGGTTTATCAAACCCTAAACCTCGTCTGTTTTTTTTATCAGCATAATAACGTGCGTTAAAAGTATCAATAGTTTCTGCGTTTAAATAACGTCTGCCTCCATAAAAACCCTTCTGTAAATACATTTGCATCATTTTTGCAACATCGTTTGCATTGGCAAATAAACCTGCATGACCACCAACTCCACCTAACATTGCTGCACCCATATCATGCACATAACCATGTACTAATTGATTTCGATAATAATCGTCTTTTTCTGAGGGAACAATCTCTGATTTATTGAATTTTTCGAGTGGTAAATATGTCATTCTATCAGCACCTAAAGAACTGTAAAATTCTTTTTCTGCTAAAACGTTTAAAGGTTTTCCATATTTTTCTTCCAATGCTTCTTTGAATAAATAATAGCCTAAATCGCTATATTTATATCCTTCATTTTCTCTTTGATCTACTTCTTTAATGTATTTATAAATACTGTCTTTATAAGATTTTCTGATGTATAAATTCTCGGCAACTTTTACATTATAATCTCTACTACTTTGCGATTTGTAATATGTACCCGAATTTTTATGTGTAATACTATCTTGCGTTTTTATGTAAAAAGGAATCCACGCTTTTAATTTGCCATAATGAGATAAAATTTCTTTTACGGAAATAGACGCTTTATTCGTTTCTGCAAAACTTGGTAATATATCTTTTAAACTTGCTGTCAGTGGTATTTTTTGATCTTCTGAGGCTTTCATAATCATAGGCAAAGAAGCCAAAATTTTAGTTAAGGAAGCCAAATCGTAGATGTCAGAATTTTTTACGGCAGTTTTATTTTCGGCTGTATGATACCCAAAACTTTTATTGTAGACTACCTTTCCTTTTCTTGCCACTAAAACTTGAAAACCTGGTGCCATTTTTTTGTTTAAAACTATTTTAGAAATAGAATCAATTAACGCTAGTTTTTTTGATGACAAATCTACTTCTTCAGGAATTGTATATTCTAATCTACTTAAACTGTAAGTATCAATTCCATGCCCAACTTTAAATTCGTTACCAATTGAAACTGGTAATTTTCCCTGCAAAATAAAAGCGCCAAAAATGGCTTGAGCAGAAAGTTCTTGTGCTAATTTACTATTTTGATAAGAAACAATAACGGCTTCGATATTCGTAAAACTTTTAAGTTGTAATAAACTATAAGGACTTGTAAAAACATCTAAAATCACCTCTTTCTGTCTTGCAATTTCTTGTAACCAAACCAACTCTTTATCTTTAAACTTGTAGCTTTTCCAAGGATGATCGTTCGATTTATGAAACCCAATGATTACTTTATTATACGGTTTTAGTTTTTTTAATAAACCATCTAAATTTGAATCGGAAATTATATCAACTTTGGTATAATTTTTTAACATATTTACAAAGTGTTCACCAGAATCGTCTCCTAACTTTACGTAAGCTATTTTCTTATATTCCAAATTTGCTAGTGGAATATTTTGTTTCGCATCTTTTACTAAGGTAATCGAACTTTTAACGAGTTTTCTATGCAAAAGTTCATCATCAATCGTGTTTAAATCTTCTTGTAAATTATCTAAAACAACAGGTTTGTACTTATTTAAACCCATCCAATATTTTGCTTTTAAAATCTTTTTTACAGAAAAATTTAATTGTTCTTCACTCAAGGTTTTTAGTGTAATTGCCTGTTTTAAAAGGCGAACACTTGCAGGAATATCTTGTGGAATTAACAATAAATCATTCCCTGCTTTTATAGCTGCTACATCAATTTCTGCTGCAGTTGCATAATTGGCTGCACCTTTCATATTTAAACCATCAGTAATTATTAAACCAAGAAAACCTAACTCGTTTTGCAACAAATTGGTCACCACATTTTTTGATAATGAGGTTGGTAAATCTGTATTTGGTTCTAAACTTGGTATGTTTAAGTGTGCAGTCATCACACTTCCAATTCCAGCATCAAAAACTTTTCTGTAAGGATATAATTCAATGGAATCCAATCTTGCTTTATCAAAATTTAAGACAGGTAAAGTATGGTGAGAATCAGATGCTGTATCTCCATGACCTGGAAAATGTTTTGCATTTGCCATGACTCCGTACTTTTGCATTCCTTGTGTAAAAGCAATTGCTTTTTGCGTTACATTTTCTTTACTTTCTCCAAAAGAACGATTCCCAATAATTGGATTTTCTGGATTTGTATTAATATCTACAACTGGCGCAAAATTTATATGAATTCCTAATCTTTTACAATGTTTGCCTAAATGTTCCCCAAACTGTTTTATCAAAGAATCGTTTTGAATGGCACCCAAAGTCATGTTCCAAGGAAATTTGTAGGTGTTTTGCAAACGCATATCTAAACCCCATTCACCATCAAAACCTATCATTAACGGAATTTTAGAAAGTGATTGATAATGATTATTAAGTTTTGCTTGCTTTTCAGGAGTTCCTTGCATAAAAATCAAATTACCAACATGATATTTTTCAATCATTTGTGTAATAAAATATTCATGTTTTATATCTAAATTAGAATAGGCTTGCACCATAAATAACTGACCAATTTTTTCATCAATAGTCATTGTATTCATAATACTATCTACCCAAAATTCTTGAGCTTCAGCGTCCTTTGTTATTAAAGGATCTATAGTTTGCGCTTTAATAGTGTAACCAAAAGCGATTACTAAAAGTACTAATATTTCTTTTTTCATTGTAATTTTTGAATATTTTTTGGGCGTTTTAACAGGCTTTCTTTCTCCTATTTATTATTTTTAAGATTAACTAGAAGAATTAATCCTTTATATTTTTAAACAAGTAGCAAAACCGATTGTCATTTCGACTATAGGAGAAATCCCATAAACATGCTCAATGTTCACTTATTCTCTTTATGTGATTTCTCCCAAAAAGTCGAAATGACAAAACTAAGTGAGATTATTTTCAGATGCTTAAATTCTTTTCTCTAATTTATCAATAAAAACTAAATTGTCAATTAACTCGTCAATATGAATCTCGTCTGGAAATTTAGAAATGTGTTTTTGAAGTTTTTCTTTGGTAATCATACAACATATTTTTTATAAGATTTAAATCAATTGTTATACCAAAAACCGTTTGTGCCAACTTTCATTTGCTGGAACTTCCCAATTGTTTTCAAAACCTTTTTTAGTAGATACCAAGTTATTAAAAACAATGGTTTCTGATGTAATTTTCTGCTCTTTTGCAAACTTTTGAAAATCAGCTAAAGTTACAAGATTAATATGTTCGTTATCTTTAAAAGTAACATTCATTTTATCCATTAAATCGATTCCTAATTCCTTTTCAATTTCTTGTACAAAACGCACAGAACTATCTATGGAACAACCAGAAACATTGTTAAAACTTTCATCTACTGCCAACACTAAAAATTGATTGTATTTAATAGTAAATGAACCTTTTAAATTATCTCCATGCCTTGTCCAACTATTGATAAACATTTCTGCTCTCGTGGAAATAAAATCGATTTCTTTATGTGTAAATTCTCTATTCGATTGATAAATCCAAACTCGGGAATTATCAGGTAATTTGTTATAATCTGTAAACATTGTATTATTTTTTTAGCAAGGGAGCATGCTCCCTTGTTGTTTTTTTAATTTGTAAGCTTTAAAGAAATTGCTGGCGCGTATTTTTTATAATGTTTCACTTTACTTAACGCCCATTTTTGCCATTTTCCTTTTACATAAAAGTACAAATCATTTTCTTTCTTTTTAGGGTATTTTGTAAAACCAACAACTGGCGAATACAAAACTTCACTATTTTCGTCTTTTTCGTTTTTACCATATTCGTTAAAGGGAATAAATAACTTTTCAAAGGCGATAAACAAACCATTTTCTGGCATTTCTATATTGTAATCTTCCAAATTAACGGTTAGTTTTAAATCGCCAGGTTTTAGTGTTAATGGTAAATTAATTTTTAATAAATCGTTTTTTGGCAAACCAGTTTTTTCATCTTTATCAAAAACTCTAAATCTGAATTTAGATTGTTTCGATTGTCTTTTTGAAAAATGAATTTCTATCGTAGAAATATAATTGCAACAGCTATTTTTTTTAGAATTCGGAAAATACTTCGCAATCATTCTCATTCCAGATGAATGAATTGCTTCAACATCCTTTTTCACTTCATCTAAAATAACACTTTTATCTATTTTTTTTGTCAATACTATTTCATTTAAAACTTCTGAAATAGGATTTAAAAACAACGTTTTCTTGTACAAATCTTTGGCAACAACAATAGTATCCTTATAATTTAAACAAGAAATATGCACTTTAGATGCTAAATATTTTTTATCCAAATTCATCGAAAACGTTCCATCTTCATTGGATGAAATCCCTTTATCAGAATTTAAAAAACTAATATTTGCATACACAATTGGTTCCTGTGTTTTGGCATCTACTAATTTTCCTTCAAAATTAATTCTTTGAGAAAATAGTTGTGTAGAAATGAGTAAAAAGAATAATAGTTTTTTCATATTATTTTTGAAACAATACAATTTAAACGACCACATAGGAACATAGAAAACATAGCCTATGTTTCTATGTGGTCAAATTTATTTTTTGCTTTTTTAGGGTTTTACCTCAAATTAAATTTCTGTTGCAAAGCCGTTAATTTATCAGCATCAGACATCGTGTCTTTTGTTGCAGACATTCTTTCTTTAATTCCTTTTAAAACTTTTTTTGTGTACAAAGGAAAATCTGCATTCTGAATCCAATTGTTATAACCAGGATTTTCTATAAACACTTCCTCTACTGTTCTTCCTTTGTATTTTCCAAAAGAAAAAATCTCTTGTTTTTCCTCATTCATCAAAATAAAACCAGCAAAATCGGCTCTTTCTCCATGTGTTGAATATTCACTTAAAGCATCTACAGTATTGCCAATATCTCCATATTTATCAACTTGTGCCAACAAAATTTCGTAGGTTGCATTTGTATCTGCTTCTGCTCCATGAGCACCTTCTAATTCTTTTCCGCAATAAAATTGATAACCAGCTCCTAATGTTCTTTGTTCTTTTTTATGAAAAATTACTTGTACATCAATTGCCTTTCTACCTTTCATATCAAAATCGATTCCAACTCGCATTAATTCTTCTGCCAATAAAGGAATATCGAATCTATTCGAATTAAAACCAGCCAAGTCACAACCTGAAATCATTTTATTAATCTTGCTTGCTAACTCCTTAAAAGTTGGTTCTCCAGCTACTTTTTCATTCGTAATTCCATGAACTGCTGTAGATTCTGCTGGGATTTCAACTTCAGGATTTACCAACCAAGTTTTACTTTCTTTATTCCCATTTGGAAATACTTTTAAAATTGATATTTCTACAATTCTGTCTTTCGCAATATTTACACCTGTTGTCTCTAAATCGAAAAATACAATAGGTTGTTTTAGTTTAAGGTTCAAAGTTTAAAAGTTTAAGGTTTAAAGTTCAATTTTAAGTATTCATTAATTTTTTGAACTTATATTTATTTTTTTACTATGTAATAAATTATTTTCTCTAATTACTAATAATTCTCAAGTTTAACTTTGAATTTTGAATTCAAAATTTTGAATTTATTTAGTTTTCATTGTTTAATTGCGCTTTAAATTCTTCTACTTGCGCTTGAATATTTTCAGGCAAACTAGGTTCTTTAAAGTTATATTTTTCTAGTTCTTCTAATAAAATTTCCGCTAAAAGTAAACGAGCTGTTGGTTTATCGTCTGCAGGAATTACAAACCAAGGTGCATTTTCTTTCGATGTTCTATTCAGTAAATCTTCATAACAAAATTGATATGTATCCCACAATTTACGTTCCTTTAAATCAGCTTTCGAAAATTTCCAGTTTTTCTCTTGAATGTTTAAACGTCTTAATAATCTGCTTTTTTGTTCGTCTTTGGATAAATTTAAAAAGAATTTTAAAACGATAGTTCCATTTTTAACCAAATGATTTTCGAAATCATTAATTCGCTCCATTCTATCATGAAAAAAAGCATCATCAATATCTTCTAAAGAATTAACAGCAGGAATATTTTCGCCAAAAATATATTCAGGATGCACTCTTGTAACCAACACATTTTCATAATGCGTTCTGTTAAAAACGCCCATTTTTCCTTTTGGTGGCAATGCAACATAATGTCTCCACATAAAATCGTGTTTCAACTCCAACTCTGTTGGCACTTTAAAACTATGCACTTGCACACCTCTTGCATTTACATCTTTAAAAACTTCACGAATTAAGCTGTCCTTCCCAGAAGTATCCATTCCTTGCAAACAAATTAACACACCATATTTGCCTTCTGCATACATAGTATCTTGCAAATCACTTATTTTTCTTCTGATTTTTTTCAGTTTCTTTTTTGCATCCTCTACAACTTCTTTTGTTGATAATTCTGTCAATTTTATTTGTGAAGAAACTTTATATTCGTCTAAATTCATCATCAATTTTATTAAAGTTTAAAGATAGAAAAATTAGTGGATTTAACATTGGTTTTGGCTTGGCTTTTATCAATTAAAGTGATAATGTTTTCACAAAAACTTCAATTAAATTACTCAAATTTATAAGATGATAAAAACAGTTATTATTCAAGCAAGTTCCAATAGTTTTGGAAATACGCATAAAATTATCAAGTATTTAAATGATAAAAATCAATTTGATGTCATTGATATTAAAACCAAAAATATTGGTGCTTTTGAGTACGATTTTTCAAATGCTAATGACGATTTTTTACCTTTGATGGAAGAAATTATTAAGAAATATGATACGATTATTTTCGCAACTCCTGTGTATTGGTATTCCATGAGTGGAACTTTAAAAAAATTTTTCGATAGATTATCTGACTTACTTCAACTTAAAAAAGAATTAGGTAAAAGTTTACGTGGTAAAAATATGGCAATGCTTAGTAATTCTACTAATAACAATAGAAAAGCAGGTTTTGAAATGCCATTTATAGAAACTGCCAAGTATTTAAGAATGTACTATTTGGGTGATGTTCATGTTTGGTTTTCTGGCGATGAAATTGCTGAGGATGCTAAAAAAAGGATTGATGAGTTTAGAAAAACTATTTCTTAACTTCGCACTTTAATTTTTTATAAAATGCCAAAAAAAGGAAAAGCAAAAAATACGGTTAACAAAGCAAAACATACAAGATTGATGCATCAAAAAATCAATAAAGTAAAGTTAGAAAAACAGCGAACTAAAGAACGTTTAAAAGCGATTATTTTAAAAGCTAACGAACAGAAAGACAAAGATTCATGAATTTAAAATATTATCTAGGTGCCATTATTGCTGTGCCTTTGTTACCAATTATGTTTTTGCAAGGAAAAAAAATACGCAAAAATGTTCCCAGACTTCCAGAAGCTAGAAATCCAAAAGGATACATAAAAACAGCATCAGAAAAAACATTAAAAATTTTAGCAATTGGCGAAAGTACCATTGCTGGAATTGGGGTAGATTTTCATGAAAACGGATTTACTGGAGCACTAGCTAAAGAAATATCAGCAAAAACAAACCATTCAATTCTTTGGAGAGTCTATGCTAAAAGTGGCTACACAGCTAAAATGGTTAGAAAAAGACTAATTCCAAAAATTGAAGATTCTACTGCAGATATTATTGTAATTGGTTTAGGTGGTAATGATGCTTTTAAGTTAAATTCTCCAGATGTTTGGATGTTTCAAATTAACCTTTTGATTAAAACATTGAAAAGAAAATTCCCAAAAACGCCTATTTATTTTACAAATATGCCGCCAATAAAAGAGTTTCCTTCATTTACAAGAATCATAAAATTTGTGATAGGAAATTTATCGGAAATTTTAGGAAAAAGGCTTTATAGAAAAACAAAAAATAAAGAAAATGTTCATTTTAACAACGAAATTGTTAAACTAGATACTTGGCAAAAACGCTATAATTTAAAAGGTGATATTTCAGATTTTTTTAGTGATGGTGTGCATCCATCAAAATTAACCTACCAAGTTTGGGGAAAAGACATGGCTACTTTTATTATGAACACAAAAAGTTTTAAATAATGAATTCAGAAGACTTAATAAAACACTTTAATCTAGCAGCACATCCTGAAGGTGGTTATTTTAAAGAAACTTATAGAAGCAAAGGAGAAATTTTATCTAAAGATTTAGGAGAAGATTTTGAAGGAAACAGAAATTATTGCACCAGTATTTATTTCTTACTAACATCAGATAAATTCTCTGCTTTTCATAAAATAAGTCAAGATGAAATTTGGCATTTTTATATTGGTACAAATTTAAAATTGCATTTAATTTCGCCAGAAGGAAACTATTCTTTTGTACTTATTGGAAATGATTTTTTAAATGGTGAAATCCCACAATTTACAGTGCCTGCTCATTATTATTTTGGAGCAGAAGTAATCAAAAAAGATTCTTTTTCTTTTGTGGGTTGCACAGTTTCTCCAGGTTTTGATTTTAGAGATTTCGTTTTACCAACTTGTAACGAATTGGTAAAAGAGTTTCCTAAACATTCAAAAATTATCAAGGAATTGACACATCATTAAAAAATGTAATTATAAAATTTTATTCCAATTTAATTATATTTTAAAGCTAAAACAGTTAAAATTAACAATTTCACACTGAGCTTGTCGAAGTGAAAGTTTAATTAACTTAAATGTCTTCGACGAGCTCAGACTTACATTCGTTAAATTAATTGCAATTAGAATCTAACGTATATAAATTTTGATTTTTTATTTTAATAACAGTGTAAGAGATTAGAAAATTAATTTGGCAATATGAATAAAAAAATACTAATTCTTGGTGCAGGAATTTCTGGAATCTATTTAGGAAATCGACTTAAAAAAGAAGGCTTTTCAATAAAAATTTTAGAAGCCAATAATAGAATTGGAGGAAGAATTTACACCAAAATTTCGCACAACACAAAAGTTGAATTAGGCGCAACTTGGCTGTGGAGGTACAATCCTGAACTTTTAAAACTCTGTAAAGAATTAAAAATCTCTTTATTTGAACAAAACACGAATGGTGATGCATTGTATGAGCAGTCAAATATTACGAAACCTCAACGTTTTCAAATGCCAAAAAACCAAGAAATTAGTTATAGAATTGTTGGCGGAACTACTACTCTTTTAGAAAAATTAGCTGAAAATTTTACTAATGATGAATTAATATTGAATCAAAAAGTAGTTCAAATCAAAGAAAATAATGAGACAGTAAACATATTTACCGAGAATTCTGAATTTTCTGCAGATATTGTTATTTCTACGATTCCTCCTCAATTATTTATAAATACTGTTGATATTCATCCTTCTTTGGATGAAAAAATTACACAAATTACCAACAACACACATACTTGGATGAAAGATTCCATAAAATTTGCAATTGTATATAAAACTCCTTTTTGGAGAAATAAAGGTTTAGCTGGAGTTGGTTTTAGCAATGTTGGTCCATTCACAGAAATCTATGACCATTCTGATTTTGAAAACAATCATTTTGCGTTGATGGGTTTTTTAAATGGAAATTTATCAACCGAAACAAAAATATTTAGAGAAGAAAAAGTACAAAAGCAACTCTTTAAGTTTTTTGGTGAAGATGGAAAAAACTACCTTTCTTATGAAGAGAAAGTCTGGAACAAAGAAAAACTTACAAATTTCGAAAACGATAAGTTGATCACTCCTCATTTTAATAATGGCAATTTAATCTATCAACAAGAATTTTTAAATGAAAAATTGATTATTGCAGGTTCAGAAACTTCTACTAGTTTTGGTGGTTATATGGAAGGTGCCATTTTTAGAGGAAACGAAATTTTAAATCAATTGAAAGTTAAATTTGAAAATTTAAATTAAGTTGTTGTCTATTTAATCATTAATCTTAACTTTTTGATTTTCCAATAACTAATACTATTTAAAGTAACAAAAAATCAGTATTCTGTTATTTTGACGATAAGAGAAATCTCATAATATCAGACCCGTAAATTGCTTAACTTTATGTGATTTCTCCCTTTGGTCGAAAAGACAAAACTGTAGTTTATCATTTTTGTGAGTACTTTTTCTTTTATTCAAAAAGAATATGCTGATAAACACAGATTATATCCTATAAAATAAAAAAACCTTAAGCTTTCACTTAAGGTTTACTAATTTTTGTTGTTGATTTTTAGTTATCGATAGAACCTAAAACACGTTTCATAAAAGCGTTTAAAGCTTCTTTTTTTGGTGTTCCATCCTTAATCATTTTATCAACTTCTACAGCTCCATACATATTAGAAATCAACTCACCAATAACATCTAATTCTTCGTCTTTTAAAGACGGTACTTCCGTTAAAGCTTCTAAAGTTTCAATAGTTTCTAAAATATAATCTTGATCGTTTTCTTCGATAAAATTAGTAAGGTGCTTTATAACTGGTAACTTCATATTTTATATTTACTTGTCTGTTCGAGCGCAGTCGAGAACTAATTTTGACCTCTCGACTGCGCTCGAGGAGACAAATAATTTATTCAATTTCTGCCACTAAATCTTTTAAAACCTCAAACTTATTGGTTTGTGTTTGATTTTTCTTTTCTCCGCCAACAAATGTTGCAAAAGTTGGTAAATTACTAACATCTGCTAACTTTCTGCTTTCTGGAAATTTTTCTGCATCTACAATCACAAACTTTATTTCGTCTAATTCTGTTGCCAATTTTTTAAATTTTGGCTTCATAATTCTGCAGTTTCCACACCAAGTGGCAGAATATTGAACTACAACTTTTTCATTACCATCAATAATTATCTGTAGATTATCTTCTGTTAATTCTTGTACCATAATAATTTTATTTTTTCCCATCCTAAATCCTTCCCAAAGGGAAGGACTTTAATGGATATTATACTTTTAGTGAGTTGCTAAATACTCTTTAGTTCCTTTTGCGTTTGCTTGCATTGCATCTTTACCTTCTTCCCAGTTTGCAGGACAAACTTCTCCATTTTTTTGAACATGTGCATAAGCATCAATCAAACGTAAAAATTCATTTACATTTCTACCAACTGGCATGTGGTTAATTCCTTCATGAAAAACAGTTCCTTCCTCGTCGATTAAATATGTAGCTCTATAGGTTACATTATCTCCCTCTACTTGAATTGTTTGTGAAGCTTCATCAAAAGTTTCGTTTGTAATATCTAAAATACCTAAAATAGATGATAAATTTCTATTTGTATCTGCTAAAATTGGGTAAGTAACACCTTCAATTCCTCCATTATCTTTAGAAGTACTTAACCAAGCAAAGTGCACTTCTGGAGTATCACAAGAAGCACCAATAACTACAGTGTTTCTTTTTTCGAACTCACCTAAAGCTGCTTGAAAAGCGTGTAATTCTGTTGGGCAAACAAATGTAAAATCTTTTGGATACCAGAATAACAAAACTTTCTTTTTGTTATTTACTGCTTCTTCTAATACATTTAATTTAAATGTATCACCCATTTCATTCATTGCGTCTACGTTTAAATCTGGAAATTTTTTACCAACTGCTGTTGCCATGTTTTTATATTTAATTATTGTTAATTTATTATTTACGAGTACAAATGTATTTATATTCAGAAGTTAAAAAGAATAGCTTTGAGTTATTTTAATTATACCTTAATAAGATTTAATTATTTAAAAAAAACAAAATCATAATCATAGTTTTTATTGATTTTAAAATAAAATGTATACATAAAACTAATTCAATAATTTTTTGTAAATTTGAAAAGCAAAAATTAAAAACGAGAGATATGGATAACAATAATAACGGAAAAGCTTTTGATATTAATGATTCTGATGCAAGTCAGTGCCCTTTTTTAAGTGGAAATCAAAAAACAACAGCAGGTCATGGAACAACAAATAGAGATTGGTGGCCAAATGAATTAAGATTAAATATTTTACGTCAAAATGCACCAAAATCAAATCCTTTAGGTGATGACTTTAAGTATGCTGATGCTTTTAATAGCATTAATTTTTCTGATTTAAAACAAGATGTTTTAGATTTAATGACAGATTCACAAGATTGGTGGCCAGCAGACTATGGACATTATGGAGGTTTTATGATTCGTTTGGCTTGGCACAGTGCAGGAACTTATAGAGTTGGTGATGGACGTGGAGGAGCTGCTTCTGGAAACCAACGTTTTGCACCTTTAAATAGTTGGCCAGATAATGGAAATTTAGACAAAGCTCGTTTATTGTTATGGCCAATTAAGCAGAAATACGGAAATAAAGTTTCCTGGGCAGATTTAATGATTTTGGCAGGAAACTGTGCTTTAGAATCTATGGGATTCCCAACTTTTGGCTTTGCAGGTGGACGTGAAGATACTTGGGAACCAGAACAAGACATTTATTGGGGAAGTGAAACTGAATGGGGAAATAACGAAGCACGTTATGAAGATGGAGATTTAGAACAGCCTTTAGCTGCTGTGATGATGGGTTGGATTTACGTAAATCCTGAAGGGCCCAATGGAAATCCTGATCCTTTAGGTTCTGCCAAAAACGTAAGAGAAACTTTTGGAAGAATGGCTATGAATGATGAAGAAACAGTTGCTTTAGTTGCTGGTGGACATACTTTTGGAAAAGCGCATGGTGCTGCAGATCCGAATAAATTTGTTGGTGAATCTCCTCATGGAGCATCAATTGAAGAAATGAGTTCTGGTTGGAAAAATTCTTTTCAATCTGGAGTTTTAGAAGATGCCATTACAAGTGGAATTGAAGGCGCTTGGACTCCAAACCCTACAAAATGGGATGCCGATTATTTTGATGTCCTTTTAAATTACGATTGGGAATTAACCAAAAGTCCTGCTGGCGCTCATCAATGGACGCCAACTGCAGCATCGAATGCAAAAATGGCACCAACTGCAGACAATCCAAATGGTAAACAAGCATTAATGATGACAACTGCTGACATCGCCTTAAAAATGGATCCTGCTTATTTAAAAATTTCAAAACATTTTCACGAAAATCATAAAGCTTTCGAAGATGCATTTGCTAGAGCTTGGTATAAATTAACGCATAGAGATATGGGACCAATTGATCGATATTTAGGTCCAGAAGTACCCAATGAAGAATTATTATGGCAAGATCCTGTACCTAAAGTAACGTATACTTTAAGCGATGCTGATATTGATACGTTAAAAGAAATGATTTTAAAATCAGGATTAACAATTTCTCAAATGGTTTCAACAGCTTGGGCTTCTGCATCAACCTATAGAGATTCAGATAAAAGAGGTGGTGCAAATGGAGCAAGAGTTCGTTTAGAGCCACAAAGAAATTGGGAAGTTAATAATCCTGAAGAATTAAAAAAGGTATTAGGTACTCTAGAAAATATTAAAAATGATTTCTCAGGCGAAATATCTATTGCAGACTTAATTGTTTTAGCAGGAAATGTTGGTGTAGAAAAAGCCATTAAAAATGCTGGTCATTCTATCCATTTATATTTTAAAGCTGGAAGAGGTGATGCATCTCAAGAACAAACAGATGTAGAAGGTTTTAGTTACTTAGAACCTTTAGCTGATGGATTTAGAAATTATACGAGAAAAGATTTAAAATTACCTGCTGAGCATTTATTAATTGATAGAGCTAATTTATTAACCCTTTCAATACCAGAAATGACAGTTTTAGTAGGTGGTTTACGTGTTTTAGGGGCAAATTATGAAGATTCAAATTTTGGCGTTTTTACAGATAAAAAAGGAAGTTTAACAAATG
>Ga0115565_10001030_pt1 | contig 23732 bp, 21 predicted proteins | sample COGITO_mtgs_1105_FD_87199 | JGI IMG/M metagenome (GOLD analysis project Ga0115565, IMG submission 87199) | Pelagic marine microbial communities from North Sea - COGITO_mtgs_110530 | ecosystem: Environmental > Aquatic > Marine > Epipelagic | place: Germany:Helgoland, sampling site Kabeltonne... | reverse complement strand
CCCCCCCCCCTCCCCTTCCTTCCGTCCGGTTCCAAACCCCAGCCCCCCGATGAAATGTCTCTCCCGTGGAACAAAAAGTAAAGTTTGTGTCCTGGAGACATTCGAGTTTGTGAGGGACGGAAGTTCTCCCGTCTCCAAAAAAATGACAATTAGGGTAGTCGGTACCATACGTACCGTACCTTACTCTATCCCCGTTGTTTTTTTCATACACACCGGACCGGAGCATCAGGGTTATGGTGACCTTGGGACAAACCTCCTCCTCCTCACGCATTCCTCCTCCTCCCTCTTCATGTGAGAGGCGTAGAAGCAGGATGTCTCGCAGTCTCTCGCCTCCTCCCTCCCAGAGTCGGCCAAGCTCTGGCCTTGCTGCTTCGCAAGGAAGGGAACGTCGCACTCCTCCTCCTCTTCTGCCGTAGAGCCTCTGAACGTCCACAGAGACTGGTTCACAAACTCGATCCTGTCCCTCGTCAACCTCTTCTTCTCCCTGTCCGAAGACTTGTACCTAAGCCTGCTCTTGGCGAGGGTGGACCGTTTTGCCCTTCTTCTCCCCCTTTCATCCTCCTCTTCCAAGGCTTTGGACGGGACGAGGACGTCGAAGCATCCCGTCCCTATCTTCGCCTTCTCACCGTTCATGACAGAGGATGTGACTCCGCTCGCATCGTCGCTCTCTGCGTACATGGCCGCTTCCGTGAGGACGTCCGTCGTCTCTTCGAAGGAGCATCTCATCAGCGGTCCTATCTTCGTTCCCGTCCTGTTCAGACCGTGCCTCGAGATTGCGGACAGGAACCCGTCCCTCGTCATCGCAAGTGAGACGAGCTCGACGTGCCTCCTGTTGACGAAGGAGCCGTCGTGGGTGATCACGTTCAGTATCTCGTAGAAGCAGGAGAGGGTGCACGCCTCCACTCCGAGCGTGTCCAGCATCTCGTGGAGATCGTTGGAGATGCACCCTTCCACGTCCACAACGTTGGAGAAGGAGGAGACGGTCCCTAGGAAGGTGCCTATCGTGTCTATGACGTACACGTCCTCGTGCTCGACCCCCGTCCACACGCTCGCCTTCCTCGGGTGGGCGGAGACGATGTCTGGGTGTCCGAAGAGGACGACCTGGTCCATGAGCATGGCGATCACCCTTGAGGTGAGGGTCTGCTCGATGGACTGCGAGCAGGGTGCGTTGTCGGACATCTCCCTGACGTGGTGGAGGCGGATGTAGAGGGACCACTCGAGGGACGTGGACGGTGAGGAGAGGACGTGCATCATGTGTCCGGTCCTCGACCTTAGGATGCGGGCGAGCGTGGAGGGGCAGAGGTTCCTTTGGAGGAGCTCGTTCTTGAGGAGCGTCATCTTGCAGTACGTTCCCGACGCGGGAAGGGTGCGGAACGGATCGAGCCACTCTTCCAGGGAGGAGGAGGAGACGAATTCCATCCTCTGGATGAAGGTGCTGAGCTTGGAGCAGGAGAGCGTGCTTGCGAAATGGGTTGCGAACCGCTCGGAGTAGCAGAAGGGTCGCTTGAGGTAGAGGGTGTTGGACGGAGTGCGGCACTTCTTCGTGGCGTCGAGAATCTCCTTGAAGCGAGGGATACCGAGTGCGGTGGACTTGGAAGCCACCCCGCTGTAGTGAAACGAGTTCAACGTCATCTGTGTGACGTACTCTCCCAGCGACTGAGCCGCTTGGATTCCGACCTGCTCCCCCGCCTCGATGCTCGCTTCCCTCATCTTGGTGAGGACCGTTTCCTTCAGCAGGGGGAGGCTGATGTTCTTTTCCCTCAGCACGTCCGTCCTCATGTGATGCCTGAGGGCGAGGGCTGCCGTCTTGCAAGTCCTGAACTCTTTCTCCTCCTGGAGCCGATCTAGGAAGTCGAGGGCAGACTCCCTGTCGAAGGGGGCGTCCGGTTCGCTCCACGGCCCGGTCCCTGCGAGGGACTGCACCACCCTCTCCGGGTGGAAGGGGATCACACAGTGCACGTCCAGGTCTGGCTCGTTCGGGGAGAGGCGGCACTGCCTCACGTGCCTCTGAAGGGAGCGTATGCACTCCTCCTCCCTTCCGAACACCCCTTCCGTCTCCCGTGTGATGGCGTGCAGGTCCACCCTCTCCAGCAGCGACGCGTCGCATCCATCTCCTCCAAACAGAAAATCCATCACTTTCCCCCTCGACCCTCTCACAGTGCCCCTGTAGCAGATGGAGAAGTCCTCCAGCAGCTTGATCAGCCTCCTCTGTATGTACCCTGTGACCGCCGTCTTCACTGCCGTGTCCACCAGCCCCTCCCTCCCTCCCATGGCGTGGAAGAAGAACTCCACCGGATTCAGGCCGAGTGCGAACGAGTTGGAGACGAACCCCTGTGCGGCAGTGCTCTTCTCCTCCTTCTCGAAGCAGGAGAGGGTCCTCCCCGTCGAGGAGGAGAAGATCCGCTTCCCCTCAACGCTCTGCTGGCCCACGCATGCAGAGACCTGAGAGCAGTTGATCAGGTTCCCCTTCGATCCGCAGTTGACCATGTCGAAGATGGCGTTCTCCGCCCTCACGTGCGACCTCGCCAGAGACCCGCAGTTCATCAGCACCTTCGACAGCATCCGAACGGTCGTGGACTCCGCCTTCACGGAAAGCGTCTCAGGAAAGTCGGAGGAGCTGATTGAGTTGCAGTTGTCGATCACCTCCTCTATCGAGTCCCTTATCTTCGCGTGCCCCTCCTCAGAGATCAGGCAGTCGGAGATGGAGACAGAGAAGCCAACATCCATCAGCACCGCGTTCACCAGCCTCTGCAGCCTCGTCATGAACCTCATCGTCTCGTGGCATCCGTACTCCTTCGTCATCACGTCGATCAGCCCTCCGGGCTGCGTTCCCAGAACAGACTTCGTGAGCCTTCCTCTCAGGAGGACGCCTCCTCGGATGAGGACGTCCCCCTTCTCGAGGGACAGGGTCGGGGGGAGCAGCGTGGAGATGAGCTGAGACCCAGTCCACCTCTCCACAGGGCACGCCACCGCAGGAGGAGGGAGGGACCCCATCTCGAAGCCGAATGCTCTGTACACCTGCTTCCTCGTCAGGAGGAGGGGGGAGGAGAGGATGTACGATCCGACCAGCGTGTCCTGGACGATCCCCATCACCGGCCTCGACGCTGCCGGTGTGGACGCTTGGAGAGGAACGCCCATCAGGTACTTCACCTCCATCTGAGCCGCCCTCGACTGGACCACGTGCATGTTCATCTCGTCTCCGTCGAAGTCTGCGTTGTACGGAGCCGCTGTGCAGAGATTGATCCTAAAAGTGAGCCCGTCCACAAGCTTCACCCTGTGGGCCATCATGGAGAACTTGTGAAGAGACGGCTGCCTGTTGAAGATCACCCAATCCCCGTCCTGAATCGGCCTCTCCACCGTGTCTCCAACTGAGACGTGGATCCTCCTCCTGTCCTGGCACGCGTCCAGGTGGGTGACTGGACCGTCGTCCTTCTCCATCACGGAGGAGGCACCTTCTGCGCTCTGTGGTCCGATGAGCACCCTCCTCCTCAACTGCTCTATGTTCGAGGAGGTGACACGCTCCGGTATGGTCAGCTCGTAGGCGAGCCTTCTTGGCACGCCTATCTCCTCCACGCCTTGCATCGAGTCCGGCGTGATGACGGATCTGCTCGAGAAGTTGACTCGTTTCCCCATCAAATTCCCTCGTATCCTACCCTCCTTTCCCTTCAGCCTGCAGACGATGGACTTGATCGGAGCACCGCTCCTCTGCGTGCTCTGCTTCTGACCCCTCGCGTTGTTGTTCACAAGCGCAAACACCTCCGCCTGCACCTTCCCCATCTTGTCCGCCATATCCTGCCCTATTGGCTCGTCTCTCCTCCACCCCGTCTTCTCGATGTGCGCCTTGAGATCGATCGCCTTCTTCACGATGGACTGGTAGATGTTGGTGAGGTCGTCTTGTCCTCTGCTTCTGCTCCCCGTCGACGTCATGATTGCCGGCCTCGCAACCACCGGCAGGCAAGGGAGAACGTCCATGACCGTGTTCCTAGGGTGAGACCTCTTCGGGCAGAGACCCATCCTCTCCACGTCTTCCTCAGAGATATGATCCAGTATCGATGCCGCCTCCACTGAGGTGAACGTCCTCCTTCCCGTCACCTCCTCCTTCTCTTCCTCCGACTCCCATCCTGTCGTCGCGTCAGACCAGTCGATCTTGATCCCCGCACCCACTCTCGCGTAGAGAGGCTGAGGTCCGGAGCAGACCGGACACTTCCTTTTCGTCTTGCAGCACGCGTACACGGAAAGGAAGGTCTGCTTCCTGTCCCCTTGGCAGTTCTCCCCATCCACCTGCACAAGAAGGGAGGAGCAGAAGTAGCACACGCTCCTCAGCACCCTCAGCGTGTGATCCAGGTAGACGACCGAGTAGAGAGGAACGTGAAGCTCTATGTGACCGAAGTGGCCTGGACAGGAGCACGTGTCCCCGCAGCAGGTTCCGCACAGCATCCTCCTGTCCACGGTCCCCATCCGTATGTCTAGGCATCCGTTCGACTGAGGGATCCCCCTGTGGTAGATGTTGACGTTAGACACCTCCACCACACTCATCAATCGTATCTCATCCTCCGACAGAAGACCGAAGTCGACCGACTTCGTGCGTGCGGATCTGCTGCTCGAGAACTTGTACTGGATCATGCCTGTGCTCGAACTCTTCTCTCCTCTCTCAAAATCAGACAGGTGGATTTTCAAACAGGTCGAAAAAAAAAATGTGTCTGCCAGGTAAACAACAGAGACGAGTATGCTTGACCTGTACCTCTTCACGAACATGTCTAGCGAGAAGAAGACGGACGAGAAGTACTCCATGACGGAGCACATCGTGATGGGGGTCCTCCTCGTCATCTTCGTCGCAGTCTGGGTTGCAGCTCTGATCTCAGCTAGCAGGAACAGGGAGCGATCCGCAACGAGAACTGCGGACATCATCTTCGCATGGGCGTCTCCCCTCTCATACTGGATCTTGAACGGAGTTGGCCTTCTTGGCACTGCTCTCCTCAAGGAGTGAGTTTTTGTCTCTGCTTATAAAAGAAACATGGAAAAAGGTAGAAAGGAAGAAAGAAAGGAAGGGGAGAGATGCGTCTACGAAGAGAGAGGAGGATGCGGGGAAGGACTCGTATGCAAGCCTAGTACAGTCCCAAATGGGTCTGGTGAGACGCCGGGAACATGTACTACTAGTAAGTGAAGCGACAGGACGTAGCGGACAACGCGGGCAGCGCCGGCTGATGAGTTTGCGTAAAGACCCTCTGAAAACCCCTCTGAGGGTTCCTCCTCCTCAAACGAGGCACCCATTTTTTTGTTGCGAAAGGAGGTTAACAAACAATACTGTTGAATGAACACTCAAGCAATCGTGATCCTTGTCGCAATCGTAGCCGCAGTCGCCTCTTACTTCCTCTTCCCTAAAGAGGTGAAATCTCTTCTTGGGATGGGAGGGAGCGGAGGAGGCAGCGGAGGAGGAGGTGGCTCAGACTACAAATCCATCACGGTCTACAAGGGGGGCAGCTCTTCTCTTCCGCCGGACAAGCATCCACCCACCGGATGGTGCTGGATGAAGTTGGGAACCTTGAATCCAACGACAGATGATCAGGAGTGCAACAACGTCGAGGAGAGCGGGAACAGGGAGGGATGGTTTCTGGATTGGACGTACGACCACTCAGCCCCTAGGGAGGGACAGACTCTGAACGATTGCAAGAAGAGATCGTTGGTGTGGGACAAGAAGTGCGGAGTGAATGGAGTGAAGTATACGATAGGAACAGCATCCGAGGCGACAAACCCGTCCGACATACACGTGGGAAACATCTCCGACCCTATCACGTTCGTTGGAGCGGGGACGAACGACGCCGGATGCTGCAGCTGCACGCGCCTTCCTGTGGATGGGAAGACGTGGACTCCTGGATCGACCGGATGCGAGTTCAACGTGGAGGTGAGCAAGCTGGTGGGAGACAAGATATGGAACGTGGACACCCTCTGTGGAGGAGGGTCTGACCCTCTCGTGGCAAGCACAGACTACTCAAACACGTCCAACGCAACCATCTCGAACTGCCCCCTCCGCAGGTACTGCGGGTGGGGGTGCGGATCGATGGGAAGCGATCAGCACATAGATTTAAAGCAGATTAAGATACCTAGAGGGATAGAGGTCATTCTTTACAATGAGAAGTCAATCAAAATGCAATCTTTTTGGTGTGGAGAGAGGGATAAGTCCCCTATAACGATCGACTTGGGAGACCCTTCCTACAACTACGGATTCAGCTTTAGAGTCCTTCCGGGCTACAAGGTCGTGTCTCCGGACTACAACGCATGGACGTGACAAGTGTCTTGAACTCGTCGAGGCTCAGCCTCCTCTCCTCCTCCGGAGGCGTGAAGGCGGGTCCCATGTCCAAGAAGGTCGTCTCTTCTGGACCGTGGCCCGAAAGAACAAACACCCTCGTGTACGACCCATCCCTGAGCGCCCTGCACTTCCTGAGACAGACCTCGTCCACGGAGGAGAGGTCGCACTTCGACTCGAAGCAAATGCGGAAGAACCCCCTGGCAGCAACAAAGTCAACCGTGTACTCGTCTGAACTCCAGGGGCTGAGCTGCCCCCGCTCTATGAAAGGCATGTCAAGGCGCGTGGCGCTCTCAGGTTCGTGTATGACCGTCCACCCTTCCAACAGGTTGACGAGAAGATCGCCGTGCCTCCTCTCGCTCGTGGATCTCCTTCTGTGTGTGCGCTCTTCCTTGCTGAGCTCCTCTTCCCCCGTCTGAGTCTGAAGCCTGGACAGGTACACGGCGTCCTTCCTGTCTCCTGACTGAAAGGAGACAGGTGTCCACTCTCCAAGGTAGTGGTCCCTCGCATTCCGAACCGCGTACAGTTTGACGAGCACGTTGCTCCCTTCCCCCTTCTTGAGCTCCTGGATCACCTCCCTCTCGTACTCCTTCGGCGACCTTGGCAGCTCGTACCTGTACCGGTTCCCTCCTTCTAGTAGCTCGTTCTTGTAGAAGGTGCCGCAAGTATCCTTGAGGTAGATGACATCTTCCTTTTTTTGGCCCCATCTGTAAGGAAGGCAGGGCCAAGTCGATCTGACGCTTGACCATTCCGTTCCCGGTGCGCACTCCTTCCAATCCTCCATCCGGCGTCAAGGCGATCAGTGCTCCTGGTAGGAGTCAGGCAGGCAGAGCAGCGTGGAAAAAACAGATCGGTTGATGCCGATCAAGATAGGAGCCTTCAACGAGGGGAGGAGCCTCGTCTCCATCCGATGCGTGACGGGAGACGGGAGCGTGACGGTCGGCCTCCTGGAGAGGGAGACGGAGGAGGAGTACAGGGTCTTCTCCTGGCCCGACGTCCTCTCCCTTCGGATCCGGAAGAGGGACGTGAGAGAGGTGGCGTGCCCCTTACCAGAGCCGTGCGTTCCTGCTCTAGCCTTCGAGACTGCGAACCGCATCCTTGGAGGGGTTGGAAAGCACACGAGGAGGATGACGTACTCCGACTCCTCTCCAGGGAAGGTGAAGATCCTGATCTGCCCTACGCTGCACACCTTCCTTCCACAGGATGCGGAGCAAGTGATGCACAGATTCGGTGCGTCCTACACGGCCAACCCTCCCACGCAAGCGGAGGAGGGGATCTACGAGGGAGTCGCTCAAGGAGAGACGCTGCCCTGCCTCGTGTACGACCTCGCCCTGATGGACTGCTACGTGTACTGCTCTGAGAGGAGGGTGGCTTCCATCTTTCCAGACAGCCTGAACAGAGCGAGACACCTGTGGGGTCAGCAGCTGAAGTACGAGCCTGAGACGAAGATAGGACCCACGCGTGCCTCTTGGAGGTTCAGGTTCGACCACCTTCCTCCTGGCGTTACGGATCCTCCCTTCTCGTGGGCTGCGTGGGCGACCATCGTGATGGACCAGATCGAGGAGAGGGGGGACGAGTCGAGGATCGACGAGCTGATGCTTCCTCTGCGCGCGCACGTGAGGAGGGAGCAGTACGTGAGGAAGGCGAGGAGGGGGAAGGAGGGAACGGATGTGGCAACGTCTCTCTTCCACAGGATCTACGAGTGCCATGACGAGGAGATGAGGAGGGAGCTCGAAGAGATGGCTGCGAACCACCAGGAGGAGGAGGGGAGGAGGAAGAGGGTGAAAGAGAAAGACGTCGTCCCTATCTCAGGAGAGATCCCTCACTACGTTCTCACAAACCTGACCGACGAGCAGAGCGAGGAGCAGTTCTCCTCCTTCTACGTGTACTACTACGGACATCGCCACCTTACGGACGACCAGAAGCAGGTGCTCAGGACACGTCTCCTTCACGCCCCTCTGACGACGGGACACTGGCCGCACTGGAACACTCCCTACGAGCTCTCCGGTCGGTTTGTCGCCTTCGGTGACGAGCTCAGGGTTCCCGTCCGTGAGCAAGACGAGGTGGCCTTCCCTTCCGTTCGGAACAGGATGAGGAAGGACGAGAAGGGGGTGCTGAAAGGGAGGGGGTCGAGCGGGTACAAGGGGATCTTCGACACACCGTCCGGAAAAAAAGCGTACAACCCTCAGAGACAGCTGCTCAGAACGGAGAGGAGCATACAGGAGATGAGGAGGCCTCCCATCTGAAACGCCTAGTACTCACCGTCCGACATATCGCTCATGTCGGAATCGAACACGATTTCCTTCTTAGAATTCTTCTTCATGGTTGCGTTCCTGTACTCTCTCTGAAACACGCTCGAGAAGCTCTTCCCCTCTTCGTCTCCTCCTCCCATCTCGTTTGCGAGCTCGTTCATGCTCGCCATGATCGCCTTCTTGAAGTCTTTCTCCTGAGTGAGAGTGCTCTCCAGCCTCGACTGGAGCTCCTCCACCTTCTGCTTGAGGGCATCCACGTCGGACAGCGTCACGTTCGAGGAGGAGGAGGAGGACCTGTACTTTTTCTGTTCGAGCTTGTTCCGGTACGTTGTGTCATCGTACTCCCACACCTTGTAAGGGCTGACCGTGTGCGCCGCCACGTCTGTCGTCTTCCCGTCTGTCGTTCTGACGCGGATGGTCGCGTCAGGAGTGCCCTGATTCTTGATCTTGATGATCTTACCTGTCGGTCTGTTTGTCTCGTACTCGGAAGGGAAGAACTCGTCTCCCTTGAGTCCGAATTCGATCGTATCTCCAACCTGTGCATTGGACGTGAATACGGGGCATATCTCGGCGAGCCGAGCGATGCGCTGATCGTTGTAGATGTTCATTTTCTTCTTAAAGTGTACGCGTATAAAAAATTGAGTATCCGAACGAACTCGTATCGTTCTCCCTTACTTTTCTTCCTGTTTGCTTTACTTGTCTTGCTTTCTAGTCTAGCATGACCGGTCCCATCCCTCCTCCTCCTCCTCCTCCTCCCATCATCATCCCTCCGCCTCCCAGCATGGTTGGTTTCGTCTCGCCCGGTCCTTGAAGTAGCATGGGAGGAGCAGCCATCTGCTGCTGCTGCTGCTGCATGACAGGCGTTCCCATCGTCACCTGCTGCTGCTGCTGCTGCTGCTGCTGCATCGCCATCTGCTTCGCAGGGTTGGATTGGACCTGTTCCAGAACCGCCGAGGGGAGCTTGTCCTGAAAGTTCTCGTGGGATTCGATCAAGAGTGCGTTGTTGGCAGCGTCCTTGTACTTCGTGATCTTGCTCACTTTCGTGATGTCTGTGAGAGGGGACATGGCAGCCTTTTTTCCAAGGAGGAGACCTGTGAATCCTCCTGAAGACCTGTACGTGGAGACGAGGAAGTAGACGATGAGGAGGACGACAAGGAGGAGGATCCCCCTTGCCAGAAAGATCTTCGACGAGGAGTACGTCACCTTTGTGACTTTCCCAGTCTTAGGATCGACTGTGGTCTGGTTCGGATCCTCGTCTCCCGAGAAGATCTCCGTGAGAGGGATTCCTGTCGCTAGCTGTATCGCCCAGAATGCGACGGCAAGGAGGATGAGAGAAAGGGGGAGGATTCGGAAGAGCCATCCTTTCCTCGCCTCTTGAGACTGAGACTTCACGCTTGCAGCGGTGAGCTCCTTTTGAAACTCGTACTGAGCATCGCTCATGCCTGTTTCACATCTGTTTTACAAAAAAAAATATGACATGAGACTCGTGAGATGCTGTTCAAGGACGTTGTGCGTGGTCCTCCTCTTTCCGGTCACGTCCGGTTGGAGTGCGGGAGAGGAGGGTGTTACTTCCACGTCCCTGTAGATCTAGTCCCCACCTCCTCCTCGTTCGAGGTGGTGCTCAGAAGGGAGAGAGAGGATGCGTCTGTTGTTCTGTATGGCACGGTCGTGGATGTGGAGGAGGATGGACACGTTCTTGTCTCGAACGGTGGTATGATGGAGCGTGTGCTAGAGAGCGGAACGTACGAGGTGGGAGACCCCGTCTACACGCTCCTCCTCACAAGACGGACGAGGCCAAAGCGCGAACTTGCGCAAGACCATTCTTGAGGGTAGAGTCCTTCACAGTCACCTCTAGCTTTGGAAAGTTTGGTATCTTTGGGATCTTTGGGAGGGTTAGGGAAGAAGGCTTCTTCTTCTTCTGCTCCTTCTGTGTCACTGCTGCTGGAGGGGGAGTGACCACCCCGGAGAAGGAGGTCTGATGCTGGGGCTTGGGTAAAACGTAACTTTTACCCAAGCTTTTTGATCCGATGTATCCGAGAGACATTTTGCTGTTGTTGGTGTTGGTTTCTAGTCACACATAAAAAAAAGTCGTCATTCGTCAGTTTTCGTACATCCGTGAGTGGTGATGGGAGTGGAGAAGAAACCCAGTTCGTTCGCCACTGGAAAAAACGGAATCATGAAGCTGCACACAATGATCGACATCAACTCCATCCACTTCTCTTCCGTGAGAGAGAACAAGACGAACAATCAGAAGGCGATCTACATGTCCACCGTCGAGGGTAGCTCCGACCCTTCGACTCGAATCGAGGTTCAGCTTGCTCCGAGCCACAAGGAGTTTGTACCCCGCTCCAAGTTTGGCGTGGACTCGTCCATGAACTCGGACCCTTACAACCGCACCGTCAGCCTGAGCGTCGAGGATCCTTCCCTCCTCGAATGGCTCAAGCAGCTCGAGGACAGGGTGATTCAGGTCGGATGCGAGAAGTCGATGGACCTTTGGGGAAAGCAGATGGACGAGGCTCAGGTCAGAGAGCGATTCAAGCCTATGCTCTCCTGCCCTTCCGAGGACAAGCCTGGCTACTCTCCCCTCCTCAAGGTGAAGATGCAGATCCACAATGAGATGAAGTCTTCCAACGAGCAACCTCTTCCAACTTCTTTCTTCGTCGTCGACCTAGACGATCCTCAGTCCACCGACATCTTCCCGAACGGAAGGCTCGAGATGCATTCCCTCGAGTACGAGTCTGAGGATCCCACAAAAATCATCTGCAAGAACTCGAAGGTGTTGCCTCTCGTCCGCTTCTCCATCTGGAAGTCGTCCATCGGCTTCGGGATTTCGTGCAGGGCTCTCAACATGATCCTCTGGCCTTCCAACCAAGCAACCACCGCTCTGGAAAGCATGAACCTCGGAGGGGCGGTCGTCACGGTCACAAGCAAGAAGAGGACGTACGAGGAGTACGAGGACCAGTGAGACCTTATTTTTTTGTTCTCACCTCTGAGCAAGAAAAAGATGATCGATGCGAAAGGGCACACGTACATACGTGAGGAGAAATCGAGCGTAGCCGTCCTCCTCCTCCTCGGAATTTACGTTCTCTCTGAGTTGGAACATCACCCGTTCCGCATACTTGACCTTATTTATTTAATCTTAATCTCTCTACTACTAGTACGACAGCTCCTGTCTCTGTACGCAAACGCATCCATCTCCAAACCGGAGAGCGTTATCGAAGGGATCTTGATCGTTCTAGCCATCTCCATCCTTCCTCGTTTCAAGATGCTTCAGAATCCTCTCTGAAGGAAAGAACACTCCGGAACCAAGCGATTAAAAAAAATATCAGTACAGATCGGCTTCCATGTCCAGCCCCTCCTCCTCGAACAGACTTCCCATGGAGACGGACCTCGCTGGCAAGGGTAGGAATGATGATGGAATCAGCATCTCCACAATGGCACTCTCCCTTCCTTTGTTTGAAACACTCTGGCTGTGTCTTGGAATCGGGTCGCACGAGAAGATGCGTGACGAGACTCCATCGTCTCCTACTTCCTTTTCCGCAACAAGAAGTTCCTTACTAAGTCGATGGTACATGCTCATGTAATTCGGGAGGACCTGCTTTCTTCTGTTCAGAACTGTCTTCTTCAGGTAAAGATCGTACAGAGTGAATGTGTTCCACAGCCTGTACACCGTCTCCTCATCCCCTTCCACGTACCAGGAGGAAGATTGGCAACCGAGGTAGCTGCCAAGAGACAAGCAGAGGTAAAAAAGTGTGAACCCACCGTACGATGTTTGCGTTATCTGCCTCAGTATGAAGTTCAATCCCAAACCTATGTTCCGCTTCGATGCGTACTCGTCTAGGCAAGTGTCATATCTGTCCGAGACGTAGTCCGACAAGAAGGAGAGTACATTCCTCGACTCGGCGACCACTCGAGTTTGACCATCCCTGGTTCGCTTCATGTGTGTGTTTTTTCCTAGCCTGCTTTTCCCTAGCTTCTTGTTTTTTCCTGCGCCACATGTTGATGCCAATCTACCATTGCACATAACCCCTTACCCTCCCCGGAGTGGATCAACCGGTAGGGGAGTAGGTATGATTCATTCTACCACGTGTCTAACGGAAGATGTCACCGATTGGGGTCTATCGGAAGAAGACTTGAGATACCCCTATTTTCTGAGAATCACTCCGAACCGTCATTTGTACTGGAAGGTATTCGAAACGGCATCTACAGACTGGTGGGGGGATCCTGCATCTATCAGACGCTTTGCTGTTCCAAACTACTCTCGTGATAAGAGGACAAGGAAGCGTCCTTGTAAGGGAGAGATCTTGATGAAGAAGATGGGATGGAAACGAGGGGAGAGTCTGGGAAGAAAGGGCGGTGGGATGTCGGAACCAATCCAACCAATCCGCAAGGAAGACAGGCACGGGATAGGGTACACGTAGATAACTCTTAATGTGGACCCTTTTAATACACCTTACGAAACAGGTGCCTGTCGTTTAAGCTTAATTGTTCTCCCGCCTTAAGGGGGCGTATAGTCTCGGAGTGCCAGTCGATGAGAGAATGGAGTGAGTAATGTTTGGAATAGGTGGGGTTGACCCAAAAGCAGTGCTCAAGGGCAGACTCCTCTGAGAAGACGAAGATGGCAGTCATACGTGATGGGATGGAGGAGTGTTGTGCGACAGCGTACGACCCCTTATCTTTGAGGCATGCTTTGGAAACGAAGTACATGGGGCTGGATGGGTAGAGGTCAACGTACTTGTGAAGGAGCTCCAAACCGTCAGAGCTTCCGAATATGCCGTGGTGGTGGAGGGATAAGATTTGAGGAAGGAACGAGGAGAGGAGAAGGAGTAGAGAGACTTCCATCTAACACAAACATGGAGAAAAATATACACACCTATCTGGCTGAATGCCAATCTAAGTTTGCGAACATACAGAAGCCGAAGCCGTACGTTCCGATACGAAAGGTACTTCCTGATGTTAAGGAAGAGGTGGAAGCACCTTCCTCCTTCTGTTGCGGGGTGAGCGCTCCAGGGAATGCACTCCTCTCCTGCCTCGTCTGCGAGAGACGGGTCAGGTTTGACGAGGCAGTGAGCATGATATGCAACCCGTACTCGGAGTGGTCCATCCACATCTGCAAGGAGTGCAGCGATGCCTCCTCCTCCTCTTCACGAAAGTAGCTCCTCAAGAGTACCTATCACATCCCCCGCCATCGCCGTTTTAGGAGGGGGAGGAGGAGGAGGAAGGGAAACGGAAAGGCTGCTCCCCGTCGGAGCCTTCATCGGTGGATCCCTCCTTTTCATCCCGTTCCTAACCGTCGTGCGGGGTTGCTTGTTGACGAGGGACCAAGTCACGGCGTGAGTCCCCCTCTTGATCTTCCTCTCCACGTGAGTGAAGCCAGGTGCGTGTGGGAGAGGGTTCGTCTTCCCGTCCGGTGAAAAAAAGTTCTTCTCTGCGTTCGCCTTCGTCTTTTCCTTGTCAAGGATCCAACCATCCACGTTCAGGCTGATCGTGCACCCTGGTTTCGTCTGGACGTCAACCATCCCTTTCAGAGCTTCTACATCTCCCTCCTTCATCTTTCCTGTTTTTTCCTCTCTCTCTCTCTCTCTCTCTCTCTTACGCCTTGCATTCGTTCCAAGGGCAGTTCTCCTTCGCAAAGCAGTTTGTCTCGGCCGCATAGATCATCTGTCTCGAGTCTGAGTCGAGGAAGGAGACGTTGCAAGACCCGATCGGTATCTTGTTCGAACCTCTGCACTGATCGAAGAGGAGAACGTTCATGCCTACCGTCCTTGAGTTTGGACCATCAGACCTTGAGGAGAGCATAGTTGCGTTCGCTCTCGTGTTCGCTCCCCTCTTCGCACCGTGCTTGTCTACAGGCTTGAAGCTGTCCGACTGAGACGTGTCGTGAGTCGTGTTCATGAAGTCGGGGTGAGACTTCGAAGTCTGCTTCGGCATTCCATCGCTGAACGTGTCCTTGTGGTCTGGGTGGGATGCAGAGTTCACCTTCGCCATCCCCTCCTCAGGAGGTTCTTGAGGGTGGTTCATGTCCTGCGCATGGACGATGTTCCCGTTCTCGTCCATGTTCGAGTTGTTCCCTTTCGCTCTGCCCACAGCCCTTGCCGACTTTCCTCCATCCGAGGAGGAGGAGGAGGACATGCAAGAGCAGCCCATGTAGATCAGGACTGCAACTGCTACGAGTCCGAGCATCCATGCCAAAATGGTACCTGTCTCTTTTCCGCAATCCATACTTTGTGGTTTTTGGTTTATGGGACTGTCATACAAAAAAAATGGGTCGACATCCGATCATCAGAAAGTATCATCAAGCATCTCACCTAGAGTTTATCCTCTGGGAAAAGTTGGAAGTAGTCTTCCTTCATCACTTTGGAGGAAGCCTCCCATACTATGTTATCGTTCGAGTCGTACCCGAACCCATCAAAAAGGAACTTGGCTGCGAAGTTGACATACATGTCCTTCTCCTTAGAGTTTTCTTTAAATTCATTCTCTACCATCTCACCCGCCTTCTTGAGGGAAGAGTACGCTTCTGCGTAAAGGATCAGTTTCTCTCTAGCAAACGTGATTCGTTCGTTGATCAGGGTTTTCTTCCCTTTAGTTTTCTCCTCATTCTCCTCGTGTTGTATACAGTAGTCTATCAGGTTTCTTTTGTTTTCATCTGTTTTTTCTTTATTTGAGTTTTCTTCTTTAAACTCATCCAATGTAGTACAATTATCAGTAGCTGGGGCTGTATCTGAAGCATCGAAGTCCATGAAAACCACATTCCTAAACTTTAGGTCATTTCCTACTGATGTTTGATTGACTTGAATGCTGTAATCTATTCCATCTTGTTTGCAGTTGATTTGGATTTTCTTCATGTCAAATTCATTTCCAGCCAGTTGTTTCACTTTCGACAATCGATTATCTTTTACATCTAGATTAAGATTTTGTTGAAAATTTTCTATCTCTGTTTTGCGATCTATTCTATAATCAGTAAATTCAGTATGTTCTAAGAAGAAGAAGACAGAATCCATCTGCACGAACAAGGCCTGTAGAACTGATCGAACATTTTTGATGGAATTCTCCTCATTCTTTTTTTCACTCCACCAATTTTTAAATGTATCGAATACACTTGCGGTAACGAATCCTGTTTCTGCACCAAGTGTAACTGCAGTTAGAGCAGTAAAGGCTGGAAATGTTGAAACAGTCAACCCTGCACCAGCAGCTGCTGCGATGGAGTACTTTAATATGTCTTTCCAAGTCGTAGTTTTGTCGGGATTCTTTTTCTTATCTTTGCTGTTCCGAGTAGGTAGAATTGAGGAATTCTGATCTACAAGACCGCTCTTTTTACAAGCGTCTAAGACAGAGTTCTTGTTTTTGTTTATGTTGTCAACGCTTTTCTCAAGGTAGACTTCGAGGAGATTCTGGCTCAAAACTGTATTCTTAACGGTTTCATTACCGTTCAAGGAAACAGCCAGCGCAAGTTCAGCTTTGGAAGCCTCACTTTTGAAAGTGTTGAAGATTCCTTCCACCGGAAATTTCATTCCTAAGAGTATCATCATGAAGTTTTGAGACCAGAAACGCCATTGAATCGTCTCCTGTTTTGTCTGTTGGAGTCTATCACAGCAACGAGATATAGCGTTTCTTTTTTCTTTTTCTGTTTCTTCTTTTGGATCGCTTTTTATCTCCTTCACGACATCCGACACAAACGCTGTGACCCTGTACAGCCTTCTTGCATCCTTTTCCAGCTTTTCTTTTTCACCATCGAATACCTTCTTCAGTTCGTCCGCAAAGAAGGAGAGGAAGGTAGGGTCGTAGAAATTGAGTTTGTTCATAAGATCCTTTCGTGATGGTTTGTTCTCGAAGAGAGACACCTCAGCGAGTGCCTTTCTTACATTCCCTAACGCTTGAGTCATATCAGTCTCTTGAAAGACGCTGAATCCGAACCGTGTGACGTAGAGTATGATCGCACGGACGTAAAGCATGCTCGCTATTCGCTCCACAAACTTGAGTCCTTCTCCTCCCGTAACGGATCCGAACCATTCCGTGCGTTTCACCTCATTCACCACCGTTCCATCCATGGGTTCGAACTCACTCTTGTTCCTAAGGGGGATGCAAGACAAGTCTATCGCACGAAGGAGGGCTTGAATTCCGTTCGAATCTCCTCCTGTGTTGTAAGTGGTGTCGCTTCCCATGATAGAATCTTCTATGTCTTTGTACGTTCGGAATGTGATCTGCTGATCCTGCTTCAGTCTTCCATCCTGAGTTGTTGCAATGTTCCACAGCTTGTTTACCTGAGAGATTGCTGTCCTTGCATCCACAGTCTTCATGTTGACCAGATCTCCAGTTCCACACGCGTTTTTGTACAGTCTTAGAAGAGTGTCGTACGACTTTGAGTTGGATCTGTTTGCGTTGGATGTGAGCACTTTCCTCGCCTTCTCGCAAGGAGACTCGTCCGCTGATCCGGAGAGGGAGGAGAAGTCCATACCCGACTCACGAACTCCCTTGCACTTCGAGTGGACGAGAGCAAACTTAGGATCGTTGCCTAGAGACTTCCACCCCTCTTCCGTGGAAGCGATGTAGCAGGTGAGGGGAGAGTCGCAAGTCTGCAGCACAGACTTGCAGTCGCTGACCATCCCTCCCTCCTCCCTCTTCTGAATGACGTACTTTGAGAGGCAGGATGCGTCTGAGGAGAGGTCTTGCATCCCCGTGCTAGGGTTCTTGCAGGAGGAGAAAGACTCGTAGACAGGGTTGCTCCTGTCACAGACGTCGTACACGAACTCTTTCTCTGTCGCAAACGCACCCTGCCAAGGCACATCCTTCTCGGAGAGGGTCTTTTCGACCCTTTGTTCACACACTTTCCTCTGATGCTCGTAGGGACAGTCCGTCTCTGCGTACTGCATCACAAGCGCTTTCAGTTTTCGTATCTTCTCGACCGTGGACCCTCCCTCCCTCTGCACCTTTTTGATGTTATCCTCTATGCACGAGTTCGTTCGTTCGTTGCCCGGGAAAGGGCCCGGGCAGATCATGACATTGCAGGCCTTGTGCGCTTCCAATTTGTTACTGTACAAACCTTCTATACCCGCCTCGCAGAGTTCTGGACAGGAGTCGGCCGAGCCGTCTCCCGCCTTTAAGAAGTCTCCCATGACGAGATCGTCTCCTCCTCCTTCTCCCAGAAGACTAGAGTATGTGGAGAAGTCTCTCGGAAGGCTGTAGTAGCTCTTCGGCTTGAAGACTCGCTTTGAGGCTGAGTCTCCCACCTTCTCTGACACGACGAAGAGCTTGTTGGAGTACGACTTCAGCTTCCTGACGAGGGAGAGGAGGTGGTCCATCATGTTTGCCGGACCCGTCCCTTTCGCATTCTTGAAGCTGATGGATCGGATGGTGAGGTACGTGTTCGCCTCGGTCAGGTCTTTGGCAGGTATCTTTGCGATCGTGTGGAGCATGTAGAGAGTCTCTGACGCATCCTGCATCACGCTCTTCAGCTCTGACTCCTTCCCTTCCCCGTACACGCTCCTGAACAGGTCTAAGGATGACTGATCCGTTCCATCTATGGGTCGGATCATGAGGAGGCCGTACGCGAACAGGAGCTCCGCTATGTCCGTCGCCTCTGCGATTCCCCTCTGTGCGATCTCGTCTCCCATCATCAGGTTGGCGAGGCTGCCTACCTGTCCCATCTGGTACCTAGCCCCGTTCTGTGCGAGCCACATCTTGTGGTGTCCGAACGTCTCTTCCCTTAGAGACGTGATCCGTGACTCTATCGAGCTGAAGAGGGAGGAGTCGTTCAGGGTCTCGTAGCTGACAGCCTCCTCCCTCAGCTTGAGGAGATCGCTCTTCCTCTCCCTCGCCTTGGAAAGCTTCTGGAAGTAGGTGTGCGTACCCACGAGGAGAGGTCGTCCCGGCCTTACAACGGATCCGATCGTGCACTGACGTGTCAGCTCCCTCAGTCTGTACGCCTCGCCTCCTCCTCCCGAGGAGGAGTGGAGGAGGGAGTGCATCCTCCCCGGCGTCATCGTCCGAAGCGTCTCGTACATCGCCTGGTCTTTTCTCCTGTACTGCTCTCCCCCCGCCGGAAGGTGCTGCTGCACCACGTAGGCGAGACGGTAGCAGTTGTCGCTCATTCTCTTCTCTGTTTTCCAAACAGACCACACAAAAAAAAAGGGAGGGATCCGATTTCTTGGATCGATGGGTTAGGTTCCGAAGGTCAGGAAATCCTACCCGGAATCAGAATGGAAAAGGTGGAGAGCAGCAGCAAGAGGCAGAAGAGCGACTCCTTCTCTCTCACGTTCGAGTGCACCTCCTCCTTACGAACGATGGTGTCCGTCATCTCAGAGCTTCTTCAGAGGGCTGACTTCGAGGTGACTATGGACGAGAACGACGGGAAGAAGGGATACCTCAGCGTGGAGAGTGTGGACCCGAAGCAGGTCTGCCTCGTCCTCGCTCGCCTCTCCTGCAGTTTGAAAGGTCACAATGGATCCCCCCGCTTCTTCGTCAGCACGAGCGATCTGATGACGACTCTGAAGAGCATACCCCACCACTACCAGCTGGACATCTCTTCGACGGACGTGTCCAACTTATACCTCTTTGCGGCTGACCCGATCTGCAAGAGTCATGAGATGTCTTTCAAATTGAATACGCTCATGCAGGACGAGGACCCCTTCAACGGAAAGATGAACGATATGGACTACGACTTCACACTTGAGGTGGACACGCACACGCTGAGAAGATTCGTGAGAACGACGAAGGAACTTCACGGGGAAGACGTTCTGTTCAAGATCGAGCAGCCGAAGAAGGGGGGCGAAGGCAAGAAGCACACGATGCTAACTTTAGAGGCACAGGGAACGACCGTTGAGCTAAAGGAGACCTTTCACTCGATCATAGACGACACGAGGAAGGACGGTTCGACAGTCATCTGCACCGATCACGAGGAGAGGAGGGACGAACTAGAGGGAGGAGGAGAGGGAGGAGGAGAGGGAGTCGTCGAGAAGGAGGTGATCTACAAGGACTCGTTCGGTGCAAGCTATATCAGCTCCTACCTGAAGCACCTTGACAAGCACACGCTGACGATACGCCTATCTGAAGGGAAACCTCTCGTTCTTTCCTTCCCTCTCGGAAGCGACCACACCAAGAACTACATATGCCTCGTGCTCGCACCGAAGGTGTAAGATTTGGACAACCCAAAGGACTGGAACGAAACATGTCTCTTGTTGAGCATTCCTCATATGCGAGGCCTAGGTTGAGGGCGATGGCCGTCCTCGCCTTCAAGAGGAGCAATGTGGAGGATGCCGTCCTCCTCGAGAGAGAGATACACGCAGCATCGGTAGACAAGGAGGACTACGAGGAGAGGTGCAAGACGCTCCTCCACGCGTTCCTCACCAATCCTTCTCTTGGAAAACTCGGCAAACAGGTGTGCCACATGTCGGATGAACAGCTTATGGAGGGTACTGTGGTCCAAACGATACAAAGAGAGCAGAAGGAACGGTTCGAGTCCCTCCACCACATGCTTGAGGAGAGGCACGAGATGACGAGGAGGGCGAACGACTCCACGTTCATCAAGTGCAGGAAGTGCGGTGGGAACAACATCACGTTCACTCAGAAGCAGACGAGAAGCGCAGACGAGGCGATGACCGTCTTCTTAGAGTGTCTGACCTGCAAGGAGAGGTGGAGGTCGTAGAAAAGAAAGAAATGATTTTCAGTCGATCGAGAAGCTGGAGACCACCTGCCTTCCGTCTTTCGTCCTCACCTCCACCCAGAGGAGGGAGAGCATACATGTCTCTCGGTCCGCACGCAGGCTCCTCATCCAGACGCTCCCGTCTTCTTGCCTTTTCATAGGGAACAGCAGCTTCACCTTCGCTCCCTGCTCCATCTTTTGGCTCGGCTGCCTCTCTCCTGGATTTCCGTCCTCATCCGGAGAGCAAGGGATCCCGCTCTCCATCGTCGTTGCGCAAACGCTGACACGCTCGTCCACTACCCTCTGCAGCTCCGTGATCATTCCTCTCATCTCAGACACCTCCGCCATCCTCCTCTTGTCCTGAGCCTCGAGAAAGGCTATCTTCTTCGGGACGACTGCCGCCTCCACAGGCGGCTGAGACGTGTGAGACGGAGGGGCCTGCTGGAGGGGGGGAGGAGCGGAAGGAGGAGGAGCCTTGAAGGAGTGCGTGTACTCTTTTTTACTAGGGTTGTTGCTCGCTCCTGTGTAGAGGACATCCCTCTGCACGGACTTGTACATTCTATCGTTCTCTACAAAGCCTAAGCTTGAGTACGAAGTCATCTGTATCGATGAATGTATTGTATTGATTAAGAACTCTGTAAAAAATGATCAAGGTTTGAACTAGCTGCATGCTTTCAGGCAGTTGAGGCGGTCACTCGTCAGACAGTCCACCGTTCTCTTTCCGAGGTTCGGATTCATCACTGCGACATCGCAGAGCAGATCTTCAGGTAGATGGACCGGTCTCCCTTTGACAACTCCTTCGATGTAGTGAGGCGTGATGGAGTATACTCCCTCTTTGGAAACTGCCTTCCACACCTCCATCTCCATCTCTAGGATGCGAGAGTGAGACAGTTTGTGTGACGATCGCTTTCGTATCATGTGGCAAAAGAAGTCTGCATCCAGAATCAGGTTCGTGAAGAAGATCTTCGTCGAGATCCACATGCAGACGAAGGCGTACGCCCAAACGTCCTTCTCGTCCCAAGGGTTCAATCTGGAAGACATGTACGAGTCCAGGAGGCGGACGGCCTGAGACAAGGAAAGGGACAAACTTTCTTCTTCTTTCCCGTAGCATGATATCTCGAACAGGACTCCATCCCAAATCTTCTTCCTGCTCACACCCCCTGCTGCCCACCTCCCGTTGGCTCGGTTGTACCTCGGAACCGCTTTCTCCTCCTCCTCCCTTGATGCAGCCCTGAGCTCCTTGGCCAGGGCATCGCAGGTCCACCTCTTCGAAGGGTCGTATGTGAGCATTCCTTCCATGCATCTGAAGACAGCAGTGTCTTCCTCCACCGTGGACTCCGTCGGACGTATAGAAGGCCACTCCGAACTGTAGTAGGGTAGCTTTTCCAACCCATTCCATGTACAGGGAGTCGGTGTTCCGAATGTCAGGAAGTAGACGCAGAGAACCTCCCACTCTGAATCGCAGTGTGTGCACAAGGAGTGCGTGGAGAACATGTACTTGCACGTCATGCCGAGGCACCACACGTCAGACGCGAGCCCGTACCCATCGTCTCCGAGAAGGATCTCTGGGGCGCGGTACGAGATCGTGTTGGTCGGGAGCGTGTTGCTCCGTAGAGAAGTCTGTTTCAGAGACAGGCCGAAGTCTGTGATTTTGAGGGTTCCGTCGTCGAAGAGGAGGACGTTGTCAGGCTTCATGTCCCTGTGCATGAATCCGTGGGAGTGTATGTGTCCAAGGCCGAGGACGAGCTGGGTCATGAAGTCCACCTTTTCTGAGTGGGGGAGGATGTGGGACGCCTTGTGAAGGGTGGTCGCAGCGAGAGGCATCACGATTCCGTACTCGACCCCGTACTCGTGGTAGACCGCTCTCCCTCCAATCACGTTGTCGTGAGGAGGGAGCGTGGTAAGGAACGCGTGCTCTCTGAGGACGTCGATCGGTATTCCGTCCAGCCCGCTGTGCCCCTTGCTCACCTTCATCGCCTTCCCTCCATCCAGCCGATACACTTTCCCGTAGCTTCCTTGAGAGATGAGATCGTGCATTGTTTTTTCCACCTCACCTCCTCGACTTGCGAGACACCCTGCTGCCGCCCCTGCTGCTCGACCGTTTTTTCGGAGCCTCGAGGAGGGGTGACCTTGCCGCCTCGTAGTGAGTCCTGAACTCGTCCCTCGTCATCCTCTTGACTCCCTTGTGCGACCTGTACGCGTTCCTGCATGCGAGAGCGTGCATCCACACGTTCGCTTTCGTGTACTCCTCCTCCGACAAGGAGGTGCACGAGGAGGGGAGCTCCAGTTTCGGGTCAAGCTTGAGAATCGCCTTGAGGAGGAGGGGAGCAACCGTTCTGTACGCATCGTACCCTTCCTCCTCCTCCACGTCAAGCGCCATGAATCCCATCGCGTGGAGGATATCGCTGGGGCTGACGTACGGGTCGAACACGTCCATCCTCGCCTTCATGTAGCTGAAAGGGAGGTGCTTCTTCCCCAGCTTCGAGTTTGTCATGTCATGGAGGAGCCAGACGTACTTCATGCACTCCTCCTCGTTCTTGCAGCACGCCTCTGGCGTGACCTGGAGGAGGTAGGACCCGTACGAGCTCCTGCAGTGGAGGCAAGGAAGGAGGTGACTCAGCCCTCTCAGCAGGACGATCATGTCGTCCGGAGAGAGGGAGCGGGAGCAGTATCCAAGCGTGTCCCAAAACGTAGGACCCCATACGGCAGGATCGTATCCCATCGAGACTCAGTTTTATTCAGTAGGCATCAAATATTTTAGGGAAGCAACACTAACGCAAGTGGAAAAAATTAAAAACGTACTTAGTAATACAAAAAATGCCTGTTTATCTCCCTCTTCACAACGATCCTTTCGAGAGGGGAACGAAAGAGGACAGAGAGAACTGCGACTCGATGGGAGGGTCCATCGAGCCGTCTGGAAATTGCCTCATCCGAACGTACGGGCCCTCCTCCATCCCCGAGTGCAGGAAGAGGTGTGGTTCTACGGCAACGGATCAGTACGGAGAGTGCTACTCCTTTCAGAAGCTGGAAGGGGGAGGCTACTTCCAGAGGTACAGGTTCAGCTCTGGGTGCAGTCAACACTTCGATGCGTTCAAGACATGCCTTACCGCCTGCGACGGAGCTTCGGACTGGAAAGACACATCGTCCAACGGCGCCGAAGGATCCTACGTTGCCCCTCCTTCCAAACCGATCCTTTGCAATCAATCGGAAACGAAGTACGCATGCGCCCAGGCTGGATGTGCGTGGGAGCAGAGGGGGGGAGAGGTTCATGACGAGGAGATGTGTTCCATGTTGGGTGGTGTGTACGAGAAGTCGACCTGCCACAGCCTACCCTCATGTACCCCTCACTTCCGGTAGGTTAGGTGAGGGATACACGGAAAAAACGTAACTCAGGTACGGTACGTAAGGTATCATTCCTTTTTCGTCACACGGGAGAAATTCGGTCCCTCTCAAACTCTCTCAGCCACATGTCTTACAATAAAATTGTTTTTCTTCCTACGGGAGAAGGTTTCCTCTACGGGAGAAGATGTGGGGTTGG
>Ga0115565_10001028_pt1 | contig 23764 bp, 20 predicted proteins | sample COGITO_mtgs_1105_FD_87199 | JGI IMG/M metagenome (GOLD analysis project Ga0115565, IMG submission 87199) | Pelagic marine microbial communities from North Sea - COGITO_mtgs_110530 | ecosystem: Environmental > Aquatic > Marine > Epipelagic | place: Germany:Helgoland, sampling site Kabeltonne... | reverse complement strand
TGCCGGTGATGTGCATTCCTACGGGTGCACCGTCGATTTGCCCGACCGGAACCGATACGGACGGGTGACCGGTGAGGTTGGTTGCGCATGTGTTGTGGAAGTAGGCCAGGCTCTCCACGAGCACTCCCTGCCCGGGTGCTGGTAGGTAACCACTCACGCCAGCCGGGGCGGTTGTGGGGTGGACGAGCACGTCCACCTCGCACAGGGCTTCGTCATAGGCGGTTTTTAGTTTCTGGGTCAGGCGTGCCGCGCTTGCGAGTGAGTCGCCCCGGTGGTGGTCAAGAAAGAGCGAACCAGCGATGGCCACGAGTTTGGTTGGGTCTGATGCCAATTCAGGATAGGCACTCAGTGCTTGAATGATGCTGGCGATAGGAGTGTCGCCCGCTGGCCCGCGATCAGCACCGGCCTGGCCGTAGGCGCGCCAGATATTTATTGCTGCGGTCTCGACGAGGAGTGGACCGTAGATGTGGCGTGCCTCGTCGTGCAGTGGGATCGAGATATCGACTACCTGCAGACCCATATTCGTTAGCGCCCAGGCTCGTTCGCGGACAAGTTCCGCTGCGGCCGCGGAGCCGGGAAATTCAGTTTCGCCCTGGGTGGTCAGTTCGAAACCCTCGGTCAAAATACCGACGCGCAGCCCATCAATACTTTCGCCTAGCGCCGCTCGCGCTAACGGGATTTCGGTTGGGGCACAACGATGATCAATGCCATCAGATCCGCTGAGCACATCGAGTGCCGCGGCTACCTCGCGAACCGTTCGCGCCATTGGTCCCACATGGTCCAGCCCCCACACCAGACCCTGCACGCCGGTAAAGGGCACCAGACCAAAGGTTGGCTTAAGTCCCACCACCCCGCACAGGGCAGCTGGAATGCGGATCGAGCCACCCTGGTCTGCGCCTAGGGCTAGGTCGACCTCGCCGCTGGTTAACAGGGCGGCACTTCCCGATGATGAACCGCCGGCAGATCTACCGGGAAGGTGGGGATTTTCAACGGGTTGCGGAAGGGAGGTGCACGAAGATCCACCGATACACAGGTCCTCAGTCGTGGACTTACCGGTGATGATCGCACCGGCATCAAGCAGTCTTCGCACGACGGTTGCGTCCTCGAGGGCGATGTGTTGGGTACCTTCTTGCATCAATAGTTCAGAACCCATGACCGTGGGTAAACCGGCAACCGCGATGGAGTCTTTGATCGCCACCGAAACCCCGGCTAGGCCACCTTCATCTTGATCTTGAATCGAGCAGCGCCAAGCCCAGGCAGATGACTCGGTGATCCCCGGTGGTCGCCCAGCATCCTTACGTGGCACAGGTTCAGGACAATGTTTGGTGTCGAGTTCAGCTAGCCGCCGATAGGAGTCGGTAAGTCCGCCAATTGCGGCGGTGAATTCTGGTAGCCGATCATGATCCAGTGACCAGCCAAACTGTGCTGCTGTGTCAACGATTTGGTCGGACAAACGCATTATTGGCTCAGGCTTACGGTGCGTCAAGACGAGTGTCCTTTCTTCGATCTCCGTAGATAACCAGCGCAACACCACAGATGACAAGTGGAGCGGCAATCACACTCACCTGGTCTGGCCACACGCCGAGAACCACAACGGATAAGACCATCGCAACCACCGGATTGGTGAAAGCGTAGGTGGAGGCCACCGAAACTGAGGTGAGCGCGGTGATCCGATAGAACACGACGAGTGCGATCAGCGAAGAAGCGACAGTGAGCCACAGCAACGCAGCGATAAATGAGGTGGTCCATCGAGTTGATTGCCATTGACCTGATTCAATCACCGCGCTGGCTATTAGTAGGCCGAGACCACCGATGAGCAGTTGTTGAACGGTGGTCACAAAGGGGTCTTGGGCGCCTCCCCGGCGAGCGGAAACGAAGGCGCCTACCGCCCATCCGAGTGCGCCGGCAAGGCCCAGCGCAATCGGGATGAAGCCGCTGATTCGAAGGCCGGCGGTGGACACAAGAACAGCGGTGCCAAGCAGCCCGATGCCGGTTCCCCACAGGGTCATTCGCGTGGGACGCGGGCCCCAGAAAATGCGCATCACTGCCAGCCATACCGGAATGGTGGCAACTAAAAGGGCCGCCAGCCACGACGGAATTCCTTGGCGCTGGGCCACCACAACGCCACCGTTGCCGAGGGTGATGAGGAGCAGGGCAAGAAGCACGGTGATGAACACATGGTGGCGACGCGGAAGTAAAGCTCTAATGCCGCGGCGCGGGGCAACTATCAATAGGAGAATCAAGCCGGCCAGGGTAAATCGGATACCTGCGGCCAGTAGCGGCGGGGCGTCGCGCACCATCACTTCGATGGCAAGAAAACTCGATCCCCAGCACAGGTAGAGCGTGCCAAGCAGAATCGGCAACGAGAGGCGCTTGGTCGTTGCCGATTCGATGGAACTGGATGGATTTACCGCATACCCATTTCTAGAGTCCTCCGGGCGCTGCGAACAATGGCTTCATCCACCATGCGACCGGCATCGTCAACGAATGCGCCCTGACCGGTAGCCGCAGCCGCATCCGCTTGCGCCACGAGCCGGGCAGCAGCAGCCAGTTCATCCTCGCTAGGAGTGAAGAGTGCGTTTACGATGCCAACCTGGGCTGGGTGGATACATGAACGTCCAACATAGCCCATGCGAGCCAGTCGTCGAGTGCTTTCGGCGAAGAGGTCGAGGTCACGAAACTCCACGCTGACCGGTGCGATGGGTGCGGGTAGGCCAAGAGCTGCACACACGATGACAACACGCTGGCGAACAACGGTGAGTTCAGATTCCTCCCGTCCGAAGGTGACACCGAGATCGGCGCGCAGGTCGGCCTCACCCACCTGCAGGTGGGTGACCCCGGGCACGGCCGCGATGTCGGCAACACTGAAGACAGCAAGGCCCGTCTCGATGAGCGGCATCAATCCCACATCGGGGAGGCCACTCTGCTGAATTCGGTTGACGACCATCGAAATCTGTTGCGGTTGCTCGGCTTTGGCCAGCACGATACCGGATAGGCCGGGGACTAAGGCGGCGTCAAGATCAGCCTGAAAAAGCTCCGGGGTTGGGTTAATGCGCACCCAAATTTTGGGTGCACCCACCTCACGCAGCCGCGGTGCATTTTCATTGAGATAGTTCCGTAAGTTGACCCTCGCAGCAGCCTTGGCTGAGGGGGTAACCCCGTCTTCTAAATCAATGATGAGTGCGTCGGCACCTCGCCCGGCCGCTTTGTCTAGACGTGCTGCGTCGTCGGCGGGAATGAAGAGCCAACTGCGCGGAGTCATCCGATGGAATCTCGACCCGACACCAATGACTTCGCAATCACCATGCGCATGATGTCGTTCGTGCCCTCGCCGATGGCCATCAGTGGCGCATCGCGGTAGAGACGTTCCACCACGTATTCGGTGGAGTAGCCGTAGCCACCGTGAATGCGCATCGCCTCAAGGGAGGCCTTGATGGCTACCTCGGAGGAGAAGTACTTCGCCATACCCGATTGCATATCGGCTCGGCGACCCCCGGCCTGTTCACTAGCTGCCCAGTAGGTCATGAGGCGGGCAGCCTGCAGTTCGGTGGCGATGTCGGCGATCTTGAGTTGAATCGCCTGGAAGTCAGCAATCGGCTTACCGAATGCCGTGCGCTCCCGCGCGTAATCGAGGGCCGCGTCATAGGCGGCCTGGGCGATGCCAACCGAACGCGCGGCGATATTGACGCGGCCGGATTCAAGGGCGGGGAGTGCCTGCTGCATACCGCGACCCTCAACGCCGCCAAGAAGATTTGCGACGGGAACGCGCGCGTTCTTCATGACAACCTCGCATGACTCCGGACCCTTGTAGCCGAGCTTTCCGATATCGCGAAGTACTTCGTAGCCAGGAGTATCGGCATCCATCAGCAAGATGCTCATGCCCTTATGGCGGGGGTCGGCCTGGGGATCGGTCTTGACCATGATGGGCAGCGGGTCAGCGTGGCGAGCATTGGTGATCCAGGTCTTTGAGCCGTTGACGATGTAGTGATCACCATCGAGCACAGCGGTCGTGCGAATGCCCTGCAGATCGGTGCCGGCATCGGGTTCGGTGAGGCCAACACCGGTGCGGCGCTCACCGGTAGCAAGGGCCGGCAGGTAGCGATTCTTTTGATCGTCGGTACCGAAGTGGGCGATCATCCAGCAAGAGAGCGAATGACTGCCTAGCGTGCCGGCGATTCCCATCCAGCCACGGGCAAGCTCTTCAAACACGATGGCGAAGGAGACGGGGTCTAGATCGAGGCCGCCGTACTCCTCCGGAATGGTCATGCCGAAAAGACCCATTGCCTTGAGCTTTTCGACGATCTCGGTGGGGTACTCCCCGCTCTTTTCCATCTCACTGGCGACCGGCTTGATTTCCTTATCGACGAAGTCGCGAAGAGTTCGTTGAAAGTCGCGCTGCTCTTCGGAAAACTGAAAATCCATGGTGAAGCCTTTCTGGTGATGGAGGTGAGTCGGCTAGGAGTTTTTGGTGCCAAATGCATTGGAGGCATTGAGTTGTTCGATCTTTTCCGCGTCGTAATTGAGCATCGAACTCAAAATATCGGCTCGGTCTTCGTCGAGGAGCGGTGCGCGTCGATGAGGTTCGTCGCGGGTGCCCACCCGCATGGCTGAGGCAACTGACTTCACATCACCCAGGGCCGGGGTGGTGGTTTCTACGATGAGGCCACGTTCGATGGTGTGTGAGTCAGCAAGTGCTTCACCGACGGTCTGCACTGCCCCGCATGGAATTGAGGCGGCACGGAGTTGCGTCACCCAGCTCTCCACAGTTCGCGTGGCAAACACACGCTCCAAGATGTCGAGCAGTTCCACCGAATTATTGAAGCGGTTGCCGAAGGAATCGAAACGTGGATCGGTGGCTAGTTCGGGCATCTGAATCTCTTCGGCTAGCCGTTGCCAAAACTTCTCTTTCGCACACCCCACCACGAACCAGCCATCGGTTGCTTGAAACGCTTGGAACGGAACGATGGAGGGGTGGGCACTGTTCTTGGTGCGCAGTGGTTCATGGCCGGCTGAAAGATGCCAGGTGGCGAGGTAGCTGAGCATGCCGATGGCGGTGTCGTAGAGGCTGAGATCACAGTCCATACCGATGCCATCGCGGCGGGCGCCGATGACGCCGGCAAGAATTGCCCCCGAGGCAACGAGGCCACCGGAAAAGTCAACGAGGGAGAGACCGGTTTTGGTGGGGGCACCGTCGGGGTCGCCGGTGATCGACATCCACCCACCCAGTGCCTGCAGCATGTAGTCATAGCCGGGATCTTTTGCGCGGGGTCCCTCCATGCCGTACCCGGATAGTGAACAACACACGATGGCCGGATTGAGGTGCTTCAACGCGTCATAGGTGATGCCGATCTTGGCGGGCACGTCACCGCGAAGATTAGAAAAGACCACGTCGCTGACTTTGACGAGGTCGTCAAAGATCGCTCGGCCCTCAGGGGTGTTGATATCGAGCAGGATGCTGCGCTTATTGCGGTTGAACGTTTCAAAAAATAATGAGGTGTCGCCCTCAGAGTAGGGCGGAACGTGTCGCCCAACATCACCTCGGACGGAGGGGTCCTCGATCTTGATGACCTCTGCTCCGAGGTCAGCCAGATGCAAGGTGGCGAAGGGACCCGCCCCGTATTGCTCCAGGGAGATGATCCGGATGCCCGCTAGCGGTTTCACTTTGGCCCTTTCGTGGATGACCACTAAAGAGTAAGTGTCCGATGTTTAATTGGCAAGCCCTGGGGTTGCCAGATGTGCAGCAAGATCGAGGTAGGTCAGGTGGACGACGTGTAAATGGTCACGCATTGCTTCTTCGGCACCCCGGGCGTCACCTGCTTCGATCAGGTTGGTGATTTCGCTGTGCTCACGTTCAATGCGCTGCCAGTGGCTTTGCTTGCCCTGAGTTCGATCGAATCGCGTGCTGAGCACGTTGTACACGGGCATCGCCAGGGCAGGCAGCAGTGGGTTCCCGCTTAACCGCAGTACGGCCCGGTGCCATCCCCAGTTCATTTCGTCGCGGTCGGGTGCTTTGGCATGCACCTGTAGGGCATGGAGTTCGTCAGCCCCCGTCGCGCCGCATTTATCGGCAGCCAATGAGGCTGCGAAGGGTTCGATGAGTTGGCGAACTTCAACGAGGTCGCTGAGGGCAACGTCGTGCTGGGTGAGTAAGGCACCCACCGTGGTATTGAGATAGGAAGCGATGCTCTCCGGGGCAACCCGGGCAACGAAGGTGCCCCCCGATCTTCCACGCACCGTCTCTACGAGCCGCTCGCTCGCGAGCAATCGAATGGCCTCACGGACGGTGCCCCGGCTCACATCGTAGGTCTCGGTGAGATCTGCTTCGATTAACCGGTCGCCGGGCGCCAACGAACCGGTGACGATCTGCGCCCGAATATCGTTGGCGAGGCGTTGGTACTCGGTGCTGCCGCTAGCGCCAGACAGTGGCACATCCCCCTGATACATGGTCATACGCTAGTGGTTTTGCCCCGAAGTTGTGCAACACCCACGTGATCGGGGGTTGTGTCATGGCATCACATCGCCGCTATTGGGGCCCAGATTGGCTCCCACATACAAATTGCCGCCGGGATCGCTGGCTAGTAGAACCGCGGTGGGTGCGACCTCTTCTGGCTTGCCGAATCGACCGAGGGGTAGTTCTTTGCGCTTGGCTTTCTTCCATTCCTCGTCGATCGCCTCCACCATGGGTGTGTCGATGGGCCCTGGTGAAATCGCATTGACCAGCACCCCTGCCTCGGCCACCTCAAGGGCCAAGGACTTGGTAAAACCGATGACCCCGGCCTTGGCCGCGCAATAATGCGCGAGGGAGTGCCCGCCCTTGATGCCCAATTGGCTGGCGATATTGATGATGCGACCTGAGCCCCGGGCCAACATGTCGGGCAGAACATGGTGGGTCACCAGGAACACCCCGGTGAGATCTACCGCGATCGTTTCTGACCACATGGCCAGGTCCATGTCGGCAACTGATGACTGCGTGGCAATGCCGGCGGAGTTCACCAGGATGTCAATGCTGCCCAACGCGGTGAGGGCGTCGGCCACGGCAACTTTCACGGAGTCTTCGTTGGCGACATCAATGGTCACACCGGTCACCGCACCAATTTCTTCGGCGGCCCGCTCCGCTGCCTCACCGTTGCGGTCGGCCAGGACCACCCGGGCTCCTTCATTGACGTATGCCGCGCCAATCGCCTTGCCAATGCCGCCTGCACCACCAACGATGAGGGCGGTTTTTCCCTGCAGGGCAGATGATGTGGACATGTGCGGTCTCCTATCGGTGTACGAACAGGGTTGAGCTGATTGGGGTGGTGATGTGGTTAGACGGGCAGGCGAACGGTGTAGCCGCCATCAACGACGATGGCTTGGCCGGTGATGTAGGACGCGTCAGGGGAGGTGAGGAAGCTAATGAGCGCGGCAATGTCTTCTGGTGCACCCACTCGGCCGGCCGGAATTGAGGCTGCGATTGCCTTAAGTCCCTCGGGCCCAAGCGAATTAACCGGGTCCAGCGACTGAGGTGTCTCGATAATTCCCGGGACCACGGTGTTGATCGTGATGTCGGGAGCGAGTTCGACAGCCAGTGATCGCACCAGGCCAACAAGGCCGGCTTTCGCGGTGGCGTAGTGGGCATGATCCGGCCAGCCGTAGACGGCACCGGCGATGGAGGACACCGCGACCATGGACCCCCCGGCGGCCATGTGGGGTCGGGCCGCTCGCAGGGTGCGCATGACACCGGTGAGGTCGACCTGGAGCATGTCGTCCCAACGCTCATCGGTCATATTCGCCAGGGAGGAATCGCGCAGAATTCCGGCATTGGCTACAACGACGTCGATGGTGCCGCAGTGATCGACGGCAACCTGCATGAGGGCGTCGACCTGGGCTGAATCTTTCACGTCCACTTCTACGATGTGCGCGCTGCCACCGACGGCCGCAACCGCAGCTGCGGTGAGCTGGGGATCGTGCGGATCGCCAGGGAAGGTGGCAACGATCGGGACGAGGCCACGTTGGGCGAGGGCTACGCAGGTGGCGCGCCCGATTCCGCTCGCGGCTCCGGTAACAACGGCTGCACCCATGGGTCGCACTCCTGTTCGTAACGTAACACCGGACATAGAATTAATGTCCGATGATAGTCGGTGACGCGTCACGAGTGCCAGGGTTTTTTCGAACTGCTAGGCCTCTAGTTCGGGATGACCGGTCCAATCAGAATCGTTTTCATCGATTGGTGCGGTGGCGGTGGCGCCAGCAAGTAAGCCCACGGCGCGGAGCCCATAACCCACCGATGGCCCAACGAGCAGGGCAAAAAGAACCGTGCCCAAACCAACCGTGCCGCCGAGGAGCCAACCGAAGGAAAGGACAGCAACTTCAATGCCTAGGCGCACCAGAGACACCGGCGAGCCACTCCGCCGATGAATACCGGTCATGAGCCCGTCGCGGGGGCCGGGGCCTAAATTAGTGGTGAGGTACAGCCCGCTACCGATACCGATGCAGGCAATACCGGCGAGCACCTGCAGTACCTGCCACCCAAAAGCGCTCGGGGTGGGCAGGATTTCCAGCATCACCTGAAGTGACAAAGCGATGATCACCGCGTTAGCCAGGGTGCCTAATCCGGGGCGTTCACGCAGCGGAATCCACAGGAGTAGCACGACCACACTGGTCCAAAAATATGCCGCACCGATACTGATGGGCAGCCGGGTAGACAGCCCCTCGGCGAACACCGTCCAGGGGCTTACCCCGATACCGGCGTCAACAAGCAGCGCCTCGCCGGTACCGAACAGCCACAGGCCCACGGCCAGCACCAGCAAGGTGGTGGGTCGTGCCTTCCACCGGGTGCCCTCTACCCGCCAACGAGTGAGCGGGACACTGCGGGAAGGAAGCAGTCGCGACCAGGGGTTGCGGTTCACTCAATGACCGCACGGCGCGGCCCGAGTCCCCAGGCTAGGTAGTTCCAGCCCCAGTCGGCAATCACGCTCACTCGGTTGCGGCCACCGGCGAGGTACCCCACATGCAAACCCAGCCAGGCCAGCCACGCCGCGGTTCCGTGCAGCGAAATCCCCTGCGGAGTCTCCGCCACCGCACGGCGACGACCGATGGTGGCCATCTGGCCCTTATCGGTGTAGACGAAGGCGGGGAGCGGTTGGTCGGTGATCACGGCGGTAATGGTCTTGGCCACATGTCGGCCCATCTGCATCGCCACCGGAGCCACCATGGGCAGCACCGCGTCATTTTCGGTGAACGCAGCGGAGTCGCCAATCACCCAGACGTTTGCCGAACCCTGCATGCGCAGGTACTCATCCACCAAGAGTCGTCGCCCAGGTCCGGTGACGCCGATGTCGCCAAGCTTTTCTGGGGCGGCCACTCCAGCAGCCCAAATCACCGTGCCGGTGGGCAGAATTTCGCCGGTACCGAGGTGTAAATCGCTTTCATACATGCGGTCAACGGCGGAGTTGAGTTTCACTTCGACGCCTAGTTTTTCCAGCTCCTCCCTGGCGTGATTACTGGAACCTTCCTTGAACATGGACAAAAGTCGCGGACCAGCCTCCACCAGCGTGATCGACGCGTAGTCAGCAATCGCTGGGTACTCCCGATGCAGGCTGCGTTGAAGTTCGGCCACCGCACCGGCCACTTCGACCCCGGTGGGTCCGCCGCCCACGACCACTACGCGCAGGCTCTCGCGCGGCAGTCGCGACTCCTGCACCTCCTCGTAAGTGCCAAAGAGCCGCTGCTTGATCGCGCGGGCTTCGTGAATGTTCTTCATTTGCAGTGCATACTGTTCCACGCCTGGAATACCGAATGTGGTGCCGACGCTGCCGGTTGCGATAACGAGATGGTCATAGGAAACATCGGTGCCATCGGCCATGCGCAGCGAGTTCTTTTCCGGCTGAATGCGCGCGACATCACCTCGTAAAAACGACACACCTGGCAGTGCGGCACGCACCGGGTAGGCGATGTCGTCTTCAGGTAGACCACCGGTGGCCACCTGGTAGAGCAACGGCGAAAACAACTGATACGGGTGCCGATCAATCATCAAAACATCAACGTCAGGATTGCGGCGCAGCGCCTTCACGGCAGCTAATCCGGCGAATCCTGCACCAATAACGACAATTTTCGTTGGCCTACTCACGATTGCAGTGTCTCATCCTCGGTGAATACCAGCTACCGTCATCGGATGAGTACTGCTTCACCCGGTGACGAGGGTCGAGTTGCGACCTCACCTTGGGCTGTGGGGATCGCAGTTACCGTGGCGGTGGCGTGCCTCCTCGTGGTCCTCGCCCTGGCCATCTCTGCGTTGCGCGGCGATGACCTCGACGCCGTAGCAGGCCTACCCACCGTGGCTGAGGTTGTGGTGGCCCAGGCCCATCGACACGGAATTGAGTTACCCGAACTCACTCCGGAGCAGCAGCAGGCCCTCGCTGCGCCCCTAGCCCCGGGCACCACCGACTCGGTGTATGAACAGTTGAGCCTGCAACTGGGCCAGGTCGCACTCCTAGACGGAGTGGAATCAGCAGTTTTTCTGCTCGGTGAGGTGGCAGCCAGCAGCCCGGATGCGGCGCAGGTGTGCGACCAGATCTTCGTTGAGCTCAGTCGCGACACCGGTTCGTTGGCTTCTTCGATGGCTTCGCCTTGTCCGAATTCCCAATAGCGATATCGTGGCGCGGAAGCGAGCTGCGCAAAAAGCACACATAACCCGAGGAGAACCCATGAGCATTGCTGTCGGCGACACGATCCCTGATGTGGCGATCCACACCGTAGAAAACGGCAAGCCCTCCCCCACCACCACTGCTGAATTGCTCGGCACCGGTCGTGTGGTTCTGTTCGCGGTGCCCGGAGCATTCACGCCCACCTGTTCCAAGGAGCATCTGCCCTCCTATGTCGCCTCAGCAGTCGAACTTAGCGAGCAGGGTGTTGACCGCATCGTGTGCATCTCGGTGAATGATCCGTTCGTCATGCATGCGTGGGCTCAGGCTGAGGGCGTGGGCGAAGAGATTGTCATGGCCTCCGATGGCAATGGTGATTTCGCCGAAGCGATCGGGCAGGCGGTCGACGCCAGCGGATTCGGCCTAGGCACACGCTCAAAGCGTTACGCGATGGTCATTGAAGATGGTGTGGTTACCTCATTTATGCCCGAAGCAGACGGCTTCTCTGCGGTCGCAAGGCTGGGCAGTTGTGTGGTGGATGCACTTAAGGCTTATCGGCTGTTAGAAGCCTGCCGGTAGGTGTTGATGGTGGGCAACAACAAGTTGCCGCGTGCTGCGGGTAAGTGATACGTAGAGGTCCCGGCCCGGTTGGGCTGACTCGGCTTCTATGTGGGCGGGTTCGCACACGATAACCGTGTCAAATTCCAGCCCCTTTGCTTCACGTGCGTTGAGCACACATACCGGAGCGTCTAGTCGTGCAGTGCCGGTGCCGAGTTGATCCGCGGTCAGAGCGCCCGTCAGCGCTGTCCAGCATTGCACTCGGTCGTGGTCGGCAATGATCACCGCGATCCGGCCGAAATCTGGGTCACGAAGTTCTGTTGCGACCAATTCAGCGACGGTTGACGCCCAGTCTTCACCCATCTGAACGATCGAGGGGGGATCGCCGTCCCGAATGCTGGTGACCGGGATCGGTGTTCGCCCAGCGGCGCGCAGTACATTTTGGGCGAGCTCCATAAAGGGCCGCGGAGTTCGGTAGTTGATAGTGAGAGTTTCTGCGCGCCAGCGTGTTTCCGTATGGTGTCTGGGCTTGGCAATACGCCCTAGGGCGCCTTCCCAGGAGTCTGGCGCACCCTGTGATCCGGCCTGGTCGAGGTCGCCGACCACCGTCATAGAAAGTGACGGGCAACGCCGAGCGAGCAGCCGCCACATCAGAGGTGAAAGTTCTTGGGCCTCATCAACGACGACATGACCAAACACCCACTCACGGTCGATGCTTGCCCGCTCAGCTGCGGTGAGGTGTACCGCGTCACCGGCGTAACGATCAATGAGTTGGTCTGTAGACACACCGACTGTTCCGGTCATTTCCAGCACCGACTTCGCATACTCAGCTTCGCGGGCTCTGTCTGCGGTGGCGTAAGACTGGGATTGTCGGGCAGCCTCATCGTCAATGCCAAGAAGTTCGGCAGCTTCATCAAGCAGAGGTACATCTCCCCACGCCCACTCCGACCCGCGTTGTCGTTGCAGGGCAGCCCGCTCGGTCGCGCTGAGTTTCGGTGCCGCCAGTTGTAGTCGCTGCGGGTCTGCCCACAGATCAGAAATCACCTGCTGGGGGGTGAGTGGCATCCAAGCAAGGTTGATTTCTCGCTTCACGTCGGTTGCGTCTCGCAGGTCTTCGATGAGTTCTTCGCGACGAGAGGTTATGTCAAGCCCGCGTGCATCGGCGAGTAATTCAGCGAGTGAAGAAAGCATGGTGAGTGCGTAGGTGCGTCGGGCCACATTATGTGGTCGGTGCGATGCTCGAGCACGGTCGAAAGCGTGGGCAAAAATCGACGGTGGAACAACAATCGGGGTGCCACCAACCTTTAGTTGTACATCGTGTGCCGGTAGGCGTTGGCGGTCGCGCACAGCCTTGGCAATCACATCAACCATGTTGAGTCGACCCTTGATCGAAGACACGGTGTCGGACTCATAATCGCTGGCATCAACACCGGGCAGGAGGGCGCCGGGTGTGGCCAGCATGGCTGATGTTTCACCAAGGCCGGGCAGCACCTGTTCGATGTAGTGCAGAAACAGGGGATTGGGCCCGAGGATGAGAACTCCGCTGCGTGCCAGGCGATCTCGGTGTGTGTAGAGCAAATAGGCGGCACGGTGCAGGGCGACGACTGTTTTGCCGCAGCCCGGGCCACCCTCGACAACAAGTATTCCGCCCAGGGGCGCGCGAACGATGGCATCTTGTTCGGCCTGCAGGGTGGCCACGATGTCGTGCATGCGGCCGGTGCGCTTGCGGGCCAGAGCAGCCATCAAGACGCCGCCACCTTGCACGTCGTCGACTCCGACGCCGCTACTCCCCTCAGCTAAGGCATCGAGGTTGAGCACATCGTCTTCAATCGCGCTCACGCGGCGACCGTCGGTGACGAGGTGTCGGCGTCGCACAACGTCACCCGGTCGAGCCGCCGTTGCCTGGTAAAACGCCTCTGCCGCCGGGGCCCGCCAATCGGTGAGCATTGAGGACTGAGTGTCATCGTTGAGACCGATGCGCCCGATATAACGGGGCAGGCCATCGAGTAGATCGAGTCGTCCGAAACACAGTCGCTGCTCTGCAGCGTTAAGTGAGGTCAGACGTTCGGTGTAAAGCCGTACAAAAGCTTCCTGCTCGGTGCGTGCACCGGGGGTTCCCACGGTTTGCCCATGGCGAGATCTGCTCAGCTCAGCCTCGGTGTAAGCGCGTACCTCATCCAGACGCCGATAGAAACGGTCCAGGTTGTGCTGCTCGGCAGCTAGGTCGTCACTCATCGCCACAGGTCCGGATCGTGCAGGAAAGCCGCGATCAGTTGGGCTGCCTCGTCGGACACATCATCGCCGCTATCCCAGCGAGCGAGGAGTGAATTTGCCTTTTCGCGTTGGGCCGGTGCGCCAGCTTGGGCCACGCGAAGCAGGCTTTGTCGCTGCATGCCTCTTCCTCCGCCCCGGAGCGCACTTTGCCGTTCGACTCAAATATGGGTAATGAATCATCCCGCATGCTGAGTCAAAGTGCGCGTCAGGGTAGGGCAGCTGCGCCTTTCTTCCAGCCACGCCAGCCAATGTTCCACACGGCGCCGGGTCCTTCCCACCAGTCCACGTCGACGCTGGTGCCCTTGGTGATAACAGGGTCGCCTTCCAGCGCGTGCTCGTAAAACCACTGACCGTCTTCGTAGGACATGTTGGTGCAGCCGTGCGAGGTGGGGGTAATGCCAAGGTTGTGTTCGTTCCAGGGAGCAGCGTGCAGGTATTCGCCACTGGGTGTGATGCGCAGGGCATAGGGAACCTGAACATCGTAGGGTTCGCGCGGGCCTGGGTTAACCATGCGCTTCATTTCGTAGCGTTCCATGATTGTCTTAATGCCAGAGGCAGTTTCCCAGGTGGGCTTGCCCAGCGAAACGGGAACTTCACGAATGAGTTCACCGTCCTTCACCAGCTTTCCCATCTGCGTGTCTTGGCGAATGGTCAGGACCTGCTCCCGACCGATTCTGATACGTCGGTCAGGCTCAAAATCGGCGAGCCCGTCTTCGAGCCAGGTCGTGCGAAGCTTCACCAGGGTGCGGCCCGGCCAAAACTCACGAGGGCGGTACACCATGGTGTAGTCATCGGGCCAGCTCCATGCGGCCAGACCAATAGGTTTATCCGCCTCAACCGTTGCTGTACGTTCCAGCACCTCCCTCAGTTCGACCGGAACCGCTGCGCCGAAGGTGATGCGCAGCACGATGCCAACGCCGTAACGCGCTTGTCCGCCGAGGGGGTAAACGCTGGTGATGTAGGCCGGTTCCATTCCCTCCGGCAGGGTGTCGTCGATGGGCACGACCACCGGGGGCGGCGTGGGCGTTTGGGTGGGGGTTTGGGTGGGCACTGGGACAGCGACGTCAACCGTTTGCGCCGCGAGCGATGGCACGGGAAGGGGGGCGTCGATCCAGTCGGACACCGCAGGGGTTGCCGCGATCGCAACGCCGGCCATCGCACTGCCGGCACCGAGGGCAACGATGCCCATCCAGACTCCGGCAATACCGATTCCAGCACGAAGGCGTTGCCCACGACTGCGTTTTCGTCCATGCGCTCCGCCACTCACACCCCATATGTACCCTGTGTCACACATGGAAAGTCGATAGAGGACCGGTCAATGACCGAGAAAGCCCAGATCGTTATGTGCCTGTGACAAATGTGGCCATTTCGTGAGAAACAGCGGCCACGAAAGCATCGATGTCGGATTCGGTGGTATCCCAGGAGCACATGAGGCGCACCTCACCGGTGTGGTGGTCCCAGGTATAAAAAGGATATTCCTTTTGCAGCCGCTCGGTCACCGCTGCGGGCAGCACCGCGAACACCCCATTGACCTGGACGGGCTGGCTAATGCGCACCCCCTCAATCGCAGTCAAGCCCGTGGCAAGGCGCTGGGCGCGAGCATTAGAAATGCTGGCATTGCGATGCCACAGGTCGCCATCAAAGAGGGCAATGAGTTGGGCACTGATAAAGCGCATTTTGCTGGGCAGCTGCATGAAGGTCTTGCGAACGAAAGGCACCGCGGCCAGGAGGTCGGGGTTGAGCACCACCACTGCCTCAGCCGCCATTGCACCGTTCTTTGTCCCGCCTAAAGACACGATGTCCACGCCAACATCGGTGGTGAACTCGGCGAACGAAGCACCCAGGCTGACAGCTGCGTTACTTATTCGGGCACCGTCCAGGTGAACGAACATTCCTAACTCGTGGGCGTGTGTGGTGATGGCAGAGATCTCTCCGGGTGTGTAAGTGGTGCCCAGTTCGGTGGATTGGGTGATACTGACCACGCGTGGTTGAGCGCGGTGCACAACCCCAAAACCCCAGGCTTGTCGATCAATGAGATTCGGGGTTAGTCGCGCATCTGGTGTGGGTACGGTGAGAAGTTTCAGTCCGGCCACACGTTCGGGTGCGCCGCCTTCATCGGCATCAATATGAGCCGATTCCGCGCAAATTACGGCTTCCCATGGACGGCAGACACTTTGCAGCGCAACAACATTGGCACCCGTGCCGTTGAAAACACCAAATGCTTGTGCATCCGCGCCGAAATGACGTTGCACCACGTTTGTGAGTTGAGCCGAAACTTCATCATCGCCGTACGCAATCTGATGGCCAGAATTTACGTCCCCGATCGCGGCGAGAATTTCTGGGTGCACCCCGGCATAATTATCACTGGCGAAGCCACGCCACGAGGGTTTCAGCTCGATCACGCATTGTCCTTTTCGGGTCGTAGGGAGAAGCTGCGTGGTAGCACCATGGCGGGTACGTCGCAGTGACGCAACATGCGGTGGGTCATATCGCCCAGGACTACGCGGTGGATGGGTCCTTCATTGCTCGAGGCAAGAACAAGCAGATCCTCATCGGTGAATCCGTAACGCGCCAAGGCTCGGTCTGTTGTGTCGCCGGAGGTAACAACGCCGGTCACATCATCACGCCCGAGTGTTGCGATGACTGCCGCTTGTACTTCGCGCTCGTGCTCGGTGAGCCGTTCCATAAAGGCACGCTCGGTGTCGCGCGGTACGCGAGAGCCCAAAACGCGGGACGGACTCACCAGCGGGGTGAGCAGTTCAACAGATAGTCCGTGCGGCGTGGCCAGTCGAAGGGCCGTGTGCGCAGCCAGTTCAGATTCATCAGCGGGGGGGCAAGCCACCACGAGACGGCGCAGAAACTCCGGTGCCGTCTCCCGATAGCCCTCCGGCGCCAAAGCGATCACGGCTGAACTGTTGTGCAGGAGCCGGTCAGCTACTGAACCTAGACTGAGCGCTCCTTTTCGCCCGGAGGGGGCAGGCCCAATGACGATGACCCGGGCATCGTTCTCCTTCGCTGCGGCGAGCAGGCCGCGCCCGCGCGAAGGATTGGCTCGAGTTTCGGTGCTGACATTGGTGATGTTCCAGTCGGTGGCGAGCAGTTCCGCTGCCTCTGAAACGGCGAATTCGGCGCGCTCCTGAACGAAAGCACGCCACTCGGCATCAACGCTGGTCAGGCTCGGGAACTCAAAGGGTGGGGGGAAGATGTGGGTCAGCTCGATCCGTGCGTCGGTGAGTCTGGTCAGGACAGCGGCGAGGGCCAGGGCGTCTTCACCTGCATCGTCGGGAGTGACCCCAACCAGGATATTCATCGTCACTGCTGTGCCACCTCTTGACTAATTTTTCCCCGCCTCAGACCGAAGCGGATTGTCGAGCCAACACTACGCGCCAACTGCGCCAACGTCCCATGATGCTAAGGAGCGTCTCGGTGGGCTAGGTCCCGTGATATTCAAAATGTGCGTGTTCTGGGGCGTGACCTACGTTGGTGTTTTCCTGCACAAAAGGTGGACCATCACCGCCGCCTTCGGGTCCTTTGCCTACACATTAGTGATGTTGCGCGGGCACATGACCGACACGATTCCGCTCAACTTCTAGGCGGGGACTACATCTGAGCACATCAACAATGGCCGACCGAGCCACGGACCCGGCCGGAGTTTGGCTCTTCCAAATCATGCGGTTAATCAATATCGTCGCGCTGCTCGCCTTCCTCGGTGTCTTGGCGGAGTCGCTCTTCTTGCAATGTGGAATCGGCGAACAATCGTGCCCACTGTGTTTGGTGCAGCGCTCACGCATGGTGGGTTTGGCGCTGGGCCCTGTCATGAATCTGCCGTGGGGGTGGAAGCCTTCCCACTACGCGATCAGCATTCTCGCTGCACCCGTGGGCGTTGCGTTTACCAGTTGGCGAGGACGTGGTTTTCCTTATCGCGGAACGAGCCGACCACGATCATGACAAAGTCGATCAGCGTCCAGATGCCGACACCGCCGAGCGTCAAGATCATCAAGATGCCCGTGCCGTTCTTGCCAACATAAAACCGATGAATGCCGAAGATGCCGAGGAACCAGGCCAAGATCGCCGCTACCGCGCGGGACTTAGGGCTGATCGGTTCTCCGCTTGCGGTCACGGTCGGCTTGGCTGGTTGCGCGACGACGGGGTTCTCTTCACTCATGCTGGTGTCCTCCTTAGGTACGACCCGGTGCTTCCGAGATGCACCGCTGTGAGGAACTGTAGTTGCGTCAATGCCGTGTTTCAAGGACGACGCCCTAGGGCTGGACTGCAGTGCCCGGATGTCTGTTCTGCGAGGCTCTCCCATCCGGAGCAGAACTAGCCGATCATGTCGCGACCTGAGATGAGCGACCGAGCAATGAGAGTGCGAAGAATCTCATTGGTTCCCTCACCAATCGCCATTAGCGGGGCATCACGGTAGAGCCGCTCCACGACATATTCGGTGGAATAGCCGTAGCCCCCGTGAATCCGCATTGCCTCGAGTGCATTGTTGATGGCCACCTCGGACGCGAAGTACTTGGCCATGCCCGAGGGCATGTCTGCTCGACCTGCGTCGGCCTGCACGGAAGCAGCCCAGTAAGTGAGCAAGCGTGCTGCTTGTACCTGGGTGGCCATATCGGCGATTTTCAGTTGGATCGCTTGGAATTGCGCAATGGGTTGACCAAAAGCCTCGCGCTCACGGCTATAGGTGAGTGCCGCATCGTAGGCCGCTTGGGCAATGCCGACGGCTCGTGCGGCAATGTTTACCCGGCCTGATTCCAGGGCAGGCAAAGCTTGCTTGAACCCACGGCCTTCCACCCCACCGAGCAGGTTCGCCACCGGCACCGCCACGTTGTCCATTACGATCTCGCACGACTCCGGGCCTTTGTATCCCAACTTGCCGAGGTCGCGAAGTACTTCAAAGCCCGGTGTGTCAGCGTCGATCAGCAAGATGCTCATGCCTGCGTGCGCTGGCGTTGCATTGGGGTCAGTCTTCACCAATACAGGCAGTGGGTCCGCGTGACGGGCGTTGGTAATCCAGGTTTTGCGACCGTTGACCACGTAATGATCCCCGTCGAGAATCGCCGTGGTCCGGATGCCTTGAAGATCAGAACCAGCATCGGGTTCGGTGAGGCCAACACCGGTCCGCCGCACGCCTGTGGCCAGTTCAGGCAGATATCGGTCTTTTTGGTCCTCGGTACCAAACTGGGCGATCATCCAGCAGGAGAGGGAGTGCGTGCCCAGCGTGCCGGCGATGCCCATCCAACCCCGAGATAGTTCTTCGAAAACAATGGCGAAGGACACCGCATCAAGATCGAGCCCGCCGTATTCGGTGGGGATCGTCATGCCAAAGAGACCGAGTTCTTTCATTTGGTCCACGATGGCCGTGGGGTATTCACCGCTGCGTTCCATTGCGCTGGCAACCGGCTTGATTTCTCGGTCAACAAACTCGCGCATGGTGCGTTGAAAGTCGCGTTGCTGTTGGTCGAGTTCGAAATCCATGCCGAAAGAATAAGTATCCGACCTTTGCTAGGCAAGTGACCGAGGCCCCGGCAGAGATTGCCGCTTCACCCGCGTGAGAGGTCCTTGACCGTCGCGAACCCGCATGAGAAAGGGTGCATCGCATCCTTGCCTGCGCTATCTTGCGACCAATTAGTGTGGTGCAGGTAAGTGAGGGGATCGACAATGAGACTCGTTTCTTCCGCGTTGTTTGGCTTGTTGGCGGGAGCAATGGTTATCGTCCCTGCCGTTTCAGCCCCGGCTGAGACATCGGTTCAGGAGGGCCCAGTCGTTTCCGCGTCGTCCACCGCTACTGCACAAGAAGTGCGACAGCGTGATGAACGCCCCAATTTCATCATCATCCAGACCGATGACATGACCGTTGATGACCTACAGGTGATGCCAGCAGTGAAGGCGCTCTCCCGACGTGGGGCTTCCTTCGAGCAGGCGCTGACCCCTTTCGCGCTGTGCTGTCCGTCGCGAGCGGCCCTGATGACGGGCAGTTACCCGCACAACAACGGCATCAGTTCGAATTTCCCGCCGACGGGTGGTTTCGTTCCGTGGGAGAAAAAGAACGGCAAGTCTTTTTCGGCGTACTGGCTGCAACAAGCCGGCTATCACACGGCGCACATCGGCAAGTACATCAACGGGTACGGCATGTACAACCGTCCGGTAGCGAAAGTCCCTTCGGGCTGGAGTGAGTGGTACGGCTCGTCTGACCCATCGACCTATCAAATGTACGGGTATGGCCTCAACGAGCCGACCGGATTCAAGGTGTACGGAGACTTCTACACCGAAGAGGCGGAGACTTACGGGACGGATGTATACACGACCAAGGCCTTGGAGGTAATCCTCCGAGCGCAGAAGGCTCCTGAACCTTTCATGCTTCAGTTGGCCTATCTTGCACCGCACGTGGAGACGATTCCGCTGACGGATGGAACTTGGAAAGACAGTTGGGCGGACATTGATAAGCCCGAGCCGGGCTCAGGTATTGAGGTATCGACGATTCCGCCCCGTCCGGCGCTTCGACACCAGGATTTGCTGCCCGATGTTGAGTTGCCACAGGACCCGAGTTTCAATGAGGCGGATCGGTCTGACAAGCAGTCGTTGATCCGCAACCTGCCAGCGTTGACTGATGAGGTGATCGAGGAACTAGCGGCGGACAACCGCAGCCGCAAACTTTCGCTCCTTGCTGTCGATGAAGGTGTGGCGGCGATCGTGGCAGCTTTACGGAAGACCAATCAACTAGACAACACCTACATCGTGTTCATGGGCGATAACGGTTACCTGTTGGGTCAGCATGCGATTACCTACGGAAAGTATTTCCCGTATGAGCCTGCCCTCCGGATCCCCATGGTGATCTCTGGTCCTGGGATTGAGCGCAACACGGTCGTGAAGAAGATGGCGTTTGAAATCGACATCGCACCCACGCTTATGCAATTAGCGGGGGTAACGCCGACCAGACAACTTGACGGACGCTCGCTGGTCGGGGTCATGATGAAGGATCGTCGACTTCCCAATCGAACGTTGCTGTTGTCCAGCGGTCCGCAAAAATCTGCGAGTGGCAATGACCTGCCACTCTTCGACGGCGTTCGCACTCAGCGGTATGCCTGGTGGGTGTATGAAGATGGCTTTGAAGAGATGTACGACCTACGGAAAGATCCGTACCAAATCGATTCGGTTGCCTATAACCCTGCCTATGTGAAGACAAAACTGGCACTTATCGGTGAGTGGAACAGGCTTCACGACTGCGTGGGAGTGGCGTGCCGAGGCAAATCACCAAGCATTCCTGCTCCGACCACCAGTGGGTAGTGCGCAGACCGGTCTCGTTCCGCGCCTTCACGCGCCGCCAACCTTTAGACGCGCATGTTGTCCCGTCGGTGGGAAGTTGTGGGAGGGTGAGTCTGATACCAGTTACCTGTCCCGAATCGAGGTCAATGATGCCGTCACTTTTGCTGTCTCGCCGCGATGTGGAATTCCTGCTCTACGAGTGGCTTCCGACCCAAAAGCTATTGGGTAGCGATGCCTACGGTGACCTTGATCGTGAGACGGTTGATGATTTGCTCGATCTGGCCGAGCGCCTCGCGACCGATAAGTTTGCGAATCACAACCATCGCAACGACGTCGAGGAACCCACTTTTGATGGCAACACGGTCACGGTGAATGAAGCGGTGGCGCCAGCCCTTGCCGCCTACTATGAGGCCGGATTTGGTGGATTATCGATGTCTGCTGAGGTGGGCGGCATCGAAATGCCTAGCGTTATCTCACAGGTAATCGGCATGTGGTTCTCAGCCGCCAATGTAGCGACCTCCGGCTATTCATTTCTCACCCGAGCCAACGCCAATTTGCTGATGGCCTACGGCACGCCTGAACAGATTGAGCGTTGGGTGCCGCCGATGATCGAGGGTCGGTATTTGGGCACCATGTGTCTGAGCGAACCCCAGGCTGGCTCGTCGTTGTCAGACATCACGACCCGTGCCGAACTGCAACCTGATGGCACGTATCGCATTCGGGGCAACAAGATGTGGATTAGTGGCGGTGACCACGACCTCAGTGACAACATCGTGCACCTGGTTTTGGCTCGGGTGCCCGGAGCGCCCGCCGGAGTAAAAGGTATTTCCCTCTTCATTGTGCCGAAGAAGCGTGACGATGGCTCCAGCAACGATGTCAGCCTGGCCGGTCTCAACCACAAGATGGGGCAGCGCGGCCTGACTAACTGCCTGTTGAACTTCGGTGAAAATGATGGCTCCGTTGGCTACCTCGTGGGCGAGGAAAATAACGGTCTGGCCTACATGTTTCACATGATGAACGAGGCGCGTATCGGCGTGGGCAGCGCTGCGGTCGCTCAGGGATACGCAGGGTACCTGCATGCATTGGATTACGCCAAGACCCGTCCGCAGGGCCGCCCCGTCGGCGCAAAGGACCCGAACGCACCGATGGTGCCGATTATTGAGCACGCCGATGTGCGTCGCATGCTGCTGGCGTCGAAGGCCTATGTTGAAGGAGGCCTTGCACTGGAGTTGTATTGCGGCCTACTCGTGGACGAACTCGAATCAGGCGATGATCCAGAATCAACCAACCTGCTGCTGGAAATCCTCACTCCCATAGCCAAGAGTTGGCCATCCCAGTGGTGTCTAGCCGCCAACGATCATGCGATCCAGGTCTACGGTGGCTACGGCTATACGCGTGAATACCCAGTCGAACAGATGTGGCGTGATAATCGACTCAATGCCATTCATGAGGGTACCCACGGCATTCAGGCTCTCGATTTACTGGGGCGCAAAGTGACCATGAATTCCGGTGCTGCCCTGAGTGTTCTCGCCCAACGTATGCAAGCCACGATTGAACGCGCTAAAGGTGCTGGTGGCTCACCTGCCATGCACGCTGAGGCACTGACCTCGAGACTCAAGAGGATGCTTGAGGTCACCGCGGCATTGTGGGCTGATCGCAATGTGGAATCGGCGCTTGCTGATGCCACAACGTATCTTGAGGCGGTTGGTCACGTGGTCGTTGCCTGGTTGTGGCTTGATGTTGAGCTCGCAGCGACCGGAGACGAGGATTTTTATGCCGGTAAACGCCTTGCGGCTGAATACTTTTTCACACGTGAATTGCCGAAGGTTGACTCAATGTTTGATGTGCTCGCGGCTCAAGACAACCTGTACGTAAACCTAGACGAGGCCGTGTTCTAGCACCGACATCCCGTTATTTGACCGACCTGTGCGCGCACCGTGGTTCCCGGCGGGCACACAGGTTGATCTGGCACTAACGTCAAGGGCGTCACCCGAAAGGGTTCAGGGGAGGTTTGCCGTATGTCGTTCATTGTGAGGAATTACCACGATAGTGACCTTGAGCCGGTCGTTCATCTCTTGGAAGTCACACCTGGTATGGCTTCGGTGTTCTCGATTGCCGAGTGCATCGTCGCCTTACGTGGTGGAGCCCCTGCTGTTGTGGCGGTGCATCAAGACACGGTGGTGGGTGCGGCACTAGCGAATGCATCTGGTTCACGTGCCTGGGTGATGCGCGTCGCCGTTACTTCCACGCATCGCGGCGAGGGTGTGCCTTCAGCGCTGCTCACCCACCTCGAGGAGAGGCTGGTAAACGAGGGGGTAGCGACCATCTCCTATTTGCTTTCACAGGAAGAGCAGATGTCTGAAGGTCTTGCTAGGGCTGGATATGTGCGCCACGAGGCCGCCGCGTATTGGGAGAAGCGAGAGGCACTCACTCCTGGTGAAGCCACTACCCTCAGCGCCCTCGGTGGTCGAGTGCTCTCTCGTGATCTATGGCAACGCCTTGCCGGCATGCACGAAGAGAAGGACATCATCGATAAGCGCGTTGTTATGCCGCTCAGTCACCCCGAGCGGGCAGCCGCACATGGCGTGCTTCCGCCGCACGCCATCGTGTTGTTTGGGCCTCCCGGAACAGGTAAGACGACGTTTGCCCGTGCCATCGCGTCACGCCTGGCCTGGCCGTTCGTAGAAATATTCCCCTCGAGGCTGACATCTGAATCTGGTGGATTGGCGCAAGCACTGCACGAGACCTTCGCCATGATCGACGACCTGGAGAAGGTCCTTGTTTTCATCGACGAGGTAGAGGAGATCGCATCGGTGCGCGAAGGCTTTGGAAAGAGCCCAGCTCATGGCGTGACCAACGAACTGCTCAAGATCATCCCGGCCTTCCGTCAACATGACACGCGCCTACTGGTGTGCGCGACCAATTCCGTGCGCACACTCGACCAGGCGTTCTTGCGTCCCGGGCGCTTTGACTATGTGATTCCTATCGGTCCGCCTGATGCGACGGCGCGAGCTGCGATTTGGGAGTCGTTTGTGTCG
>Ga0115565_10001024_pt1 | contig 23810 bp, 19 predicted proteins | sample COGITO_mtgs_1105_FD_87199 | JGI IMG/M metagenome (GOLD analysis project Ga0115565, IMG submission 87199) | Pelagic marine microbial communities from North Sea - COGITO_mtgs_110530 | ecosystem: Environmental > Aquatic > Marine > Epipelagic | place: Germany:Helgoland, sampling site Kabeltonne... | reverse complement strand
CATAGTTCAAAAACAAGGTTTCTTTCGTCTTGGGTAAATGTACGCTTTAACCGTTTCATTCAATGTCCTCATGCAAATCAGTATTTTAGTATAACTGTTGCTTTGTTGACTTGAATCCTCAGCGGCTTTTTTTAATATGTCCCTTTCCTCCGTAACACGCTTTAATTCAGCTTCTAACTTCGCTATACGAACCGAGTTTTCAGGTGATGTACGAACGGGTTTCTTGACGCTTAATTGGCTACGCCGGGTGTACAATGATTTAGTCGTAATTCCGAGTCGCTCAGCGACTTCATTCACCGAATATCCACGATCAGTAACCTGCTTGACGGCTTCAATCTTAAATTCTTCGGTATATCTTTTGCCTTTGCTCATAAACCCCTCTGCTGTAAGTTACATTGTAACTGTTAAAAGTGTCTAGCAAAATCTGGGAAGTTCAGCCCACCGCCTTAGGCGTTCTGATCATTATCGCAGGTATATCTGCCACCCTGTCGAGCGCTAGTTCTGACGCGATTGCTGCGGTTAGCGTAGTATTAAGAGATTTATATCGTTTGCTCATTGGCAAAATGCCCTCACCCAACCGCGTTGTTTTGCTTTCTAGGATCAGCCTGATTTTTACAATTAGTATTGCCTTGGGCTTTGCCCTTACATCGAATGATATTATTACGTATATCACTAAGATGATTGCTATTTTGATGTCTGGTATGTGTGTTTGTGGCCTCTTGGGGCGATTTTGGCCTCGCTACAACTGGCAAGGCGCTGCCGCCACATTGCTCGTCGGTATGATCAGCGCAACGGCGATAAGTCTTAACCCTAAATGGCTAGAATATTGGGGCAACCCGATAATACCAGCACTTATATCAGCCACTTGCTCGGGTGTCATAATAAGTTTAATCACCCCAAAATCACATTTGGATAACGCACACGCATTAGCCGTTTTAGCCGCCGAACGAGCCGAAATGGAAAGCTAACGCACGATCAAGGGGTCAGGTTACATGAACGCGCTGGCGCGTTCATGTAACCTGACCCCTTGATCCAGACCCCTTGATTACATCCAAGATTTTGGTTCTTTTTCAACTTTTATAAGGCATTGGTCCAATAGCCCTAGCGCATCAGTTTGTTGGACAAACGGGATTATTTGACTGCCTGACGCTAGCACCAATTTTGCACTGGCTAAGTTGTGTAAACGCATCAAAAAGCTTTGCTTTAATGCCGTTTGTTGAATTTTGAACTTGGGCAAGCAGTAATAATCGATACCAAAAAAACCTTTGCGAATGTACACATACTCATCGTCTTGGGCAAATCCCCAGCGATACCACCTTAATACAGCGGCAAGTGATACCCCTACCGCCAGCACAAATCCCATGCTTGCGACTGCATTAGGCACTTTGTCGAGCCACAAACCAAGCGCACCTGACACACTTAGCGGGATTGCCAGCAGCATGATGTAACGCATGATAAAGCGCTGACTGATAGGTGTGTAAACCATATCCTTCATCTTGTTATCAGGCCATGCATTGCGCGACAAGTCCAAGGCCTGAGCAGGTGTTACAGACGGCACTATCAACTTGCCGTCGGTATGCGCTTGTGCTTGATTATTTCCCCGCGCCATACTGCTATTTTGTTCAAAGGTAAGATTGATGCGTCCCATCAGACGGTCGAGCCAATCTTGTTTAAACACGATGATTTGCAAACGCGATAACTTGATACTGACCTCCTGTTTGGTCAACAATCCGCTCGTTCGTATTAAGCGGTTGTCTGCGCGTGTCAGACGGTAATTGTAAAATGTTAGTATTGATCCGATCACGGACAAACTCACCATCAACAGCATAATTAACATGACGAGTGACATTACATGCAATGCAAATTGCCACCATTGCTGAGAACTTAGCGAAAAATAGTCCACTAAATCGATGCCAAAGCGCTCGAGCACCTGCGCTACATTTTCTGATATTACGTTGTAAAACGGCGCCAAGCCTCCCAGCAATATCCAAATACGGTTGTTTGCCACGCCATGAATCACCAAATCAGACAAGCTTCGAGTGTTAAGCGTGGTTTGCGAAGCGTCGTGTTCATCCGCCGCTTCATCCGCATTAACATCAGCATTGGTAAGATCACGAGCGCCAAGACTATCATCAACATCCACGGTTTTATTTTCGTGCATAAAGCCGACAATGTGCTGACGAAAATCTTTGGCAACCGCCATCGGCAGCGCCACAATTTTGGCTTCTTGTTGAGCTGACCCTGCTGTGTCTAACTGCAAGCATACATAATTGTTAAAGCGGTAATACAGAGGCTGTTCTATGCGCACGTTTTGAATTTTTGCGAACGGCAGATCCACATGCGATTTTTTTAACACCCCTGACTTAATTTCGACCCTGTCTGCATCAATCCGAAATTCATAAAAGATGTAGTTTAGGACAGCGGAGCTTAGTAATAAGGTAAACACCGCCAGTCCGACGATCAGTACAATAGAGGGTTGCTCAATGATTTTTTGGTAATTAATCGCCATGACTGGCAGCAGATAAAACAAGGTATTAGCCGCTTTCAAAAAACCACTCGCCGTAAAATACACAATCGCAATGGGTGCTAGACGACGCCAACTATTGACCGTCAATGCATCATCCATGCGTGTTAGCGTCCTTGTGGTCCAAAATATATTGACGCAGACGAATGGCATCATCATGCGCCAAACCAGGAATTTCAAATGTGTGCGCACCGCCGCCAGCGCTAAACACTTGCAGGGTTGATAAGCCTGCCCAACGCTCTATCGGCCCTCGTTTGAGCTCGATATGTTGAATGCGCAGAATCGGTTGACTGGTCCATGTGCGAAAAAACAACCCCGATTTAAAGTGTACATCTTGTTCACGTAAAGCATATTGTTTGATTGGGTCAGCAAAAAAGTGATAAATGATATTGAGCAAGGACAACAGGCTGTTGACGACCATTATCATTTCAAAAATATCCATTGTGCTATCGGAAAACTGCACCAAAGGCTGCAAGCGTGACCCGAATAAGACGCAGAACACACTGAGCCCCCAGACTAACGCCATGAGCATATTGACCTTTGTAAAGCGCGGTGACAAATCTTTATAAACTAGATTCGATAGGCCTACAGTCTGGTCTAACTCAATGTTTTGATTAGTAAATATAACGTTATCCTCGGTAAATTTGAAATTTTTTAGTTATGAAAAAATATAACCAACGCCGTAAATTAATACATCTTACCAGTCAATCTCCTACATACACCGCAGGCAATTAGCATTAAGATGCCCCCATGTTAAAAACGATAAAATCCACCCTTTCCACTGTTAGCAGCGTCGCGATTATTATCGTCAGTCTTTCAGTGCTTGCGCTATCAATCAAGGTGCACGAGCAGCTGTACCTAGAATCTGTGACCGGTGACCTCAATGCGCTGTCTGAAAATATGGCAAATGATTTGGTGCCGTTTTTGACCTCAGATGCCCCTGACCTATTCGGCATCACCACCACATTATTAGGTCTAGATACGTATAATAATGTAAAATATGCCATCGTGTTTGACAATAATAATGAACTCGTCACCACACATGTGGGCAAGTCTACAAGCAACGGCAATCTGCGCGAAGTGTTTACCGATAGCAAAATAGCCACCTATCCCGTGGGGATGGCCATCCAACAAGACGACTTGATTGCGTCCAAAATAATCGGTGAACAGAGCCTGTCCCTTGGCCGCCTAGTCATTGTCAATGATTTGAGAGCGCCGCTATCGCGCAGCAAAACGCAACTGCTGTCACAAGTACTGCCATTGCTGGTGATAGTAGTTTTGCTGGGTATACTTATTCTAAGATGGCAAAACCGCAAACTACTCGCTCCTTTTAGCCACTTGGCAAAGCTAGCAAACAAAATTAAGCAGACCAACGACTACACCATCGACATCAGTGTTATCGGCAAGCAAGAAGTGCAAGACCTGACAACCGAATTTAGCTCGATGATGAAGACGATCAATCAAAAAGAAGTCAAGAATAATGAGTACAACGACCTGCTAAAACAACAGCGCAGAGACATGGAGTATCTGGCCAACTTTGACAGTCTGACAGACTTACCAAACCGACACTTTTTTATCAGCATATTAGGCGACGCATTAAGCAGTGCAAAGCAGAGTAGCCTCGACCCGGCATTGATGTATATCGACTTGGACGCCTTTAAAGACGTCAACGATACCTACGGACACTATATTGGCGACAATCTGCTGGTTGCTGTTAGCCAGCGTATCAAACAACATTTGGGTCATAGTGATCAACTTGCGCGCTTAGGCGGCGATGAATTTTTGCTGATGGTAGGTGGCAGGCCTTCTTCACAATATCTCAAAACGTTGGCCTCCATCATTATTGATGATTTATCTACGACCTATGTTATCCAAGAGTGGGAAATTAATATAAGCGCTAGCATTGGCGTCGCGCTCGCCTCTTCGGCGGATTATAGCGTGAGTAATTTTATTGGCAATGCAGATGTGGCGATGTATTGCTCTAAAGTGGACGGCAAAAACACGTATACACTGTTTAATGCCGAAATGATGGAAGGGAACCAACGCAAACTGATGATTGCAGCGTCGTTAGTCAATGCCGTCAAACATGATGAATTTACCCTATTTTATCAGCCAAAAGTCGACAGTACGCACAAAATAGTCGGTTTTGAGGGGTTGATCCGTTGGACGAGCAAAGAGCTAGGCTTGGTGCCACCGGATGAGTTTATCCATATCGCTGAAAAAAGCGGCCGTATTCATCTTGTAACGCATTGGGTTATCGAGCGCGCCTGCAAAGACATAAATACACTGCGTGCAAAATACGGTACAGACATCGTATTATCGATTAATTTATCATCTGTCGATTTGAAGTTGTCAACGTTGGCTGAAGATATCCAAGGCTTGTTCACAATATATGACGTGCCTGCCCACTGCATGCAGTTTGAAGTAACAGAGTCTGCCTATTTAGAAAACTTTGAAGAGGCAAATTCGTTCTTTGAACGGGTCGAAAAAATCGGCTGTACCATTGCGTTGGATGATTTTGGTACCGGCTATTCATCGCTAAGTTACCTTACTCAAATCAACATTCACACGCTTAAGATAGACAAGCAATTTGTCGATCATATCGGTACTTCTGAACGCGATACTTTGATTACAAAAACCATTATCGAAATGGCTAAACAGCTCAATATGCAAGTATGCGCTGAAGGGGTTGAGACGCTTGACCAGGCTGATTTTTTGATTAACGCAGGCTGTCAAAACCTGCAAGGATACTATTTTGGAAAGCCTAGCGCTTTAGACGATTTGGTCTAAAGGCTAAGTGTTTGTGCAGCTACTGGTCTAGTACAAATACCGTTTTGACGCCTGCAGGCAGCTTGGTATCAGCAGAAACATAGGCAATCGCCTCTGGGTTTGCACTGACAAAGTCCAAAACGTCGGCTTCACTTTTGAGCTCTCTTGGTGGTTTCATGTGGCCAGAAAAGCGCATCTGTGCCCAATAGGATTGAATTCGAGATTCGGTTAGCCCGACCACTTTTATATTAAACTGCAGTCTTACTGGTTCACTAATTGGCAGCACGACAGGGATTAACTTAAGCTTTGGTGCTGCGCCCATAAATACATCTCTAATCTGCTGCTTGTTAAATGTCATCGTATTATCAACATGTGTAATAACCGATAACGCACCTGCGCCAAAAGAGAAAACTGCACAAGCGACCAATGCCGTTACTTTTATGACCGTAGATTCACTCTGCGAGACCTGAACAAATGAGAATAGTGAGGGGGGCGTTAATCTTATAATTAATTTTTTCATTAAAACACCCACTCCAAAACAGCTTGAGTAAGCACGCCTTTGGGTCGATCACTACTGGGGTTTAATTCATCAAAGAAGGCCCTGCCCCCCTTGGTACCTCGTAATTTTGCCACCTCAAACTTTAAGGCAACATTGGCATTTACATCGTAACGTAATCCAAGTGCTATGGCCTTTATCTGATCAATAGGTCTATTTTCAAATATATTGTCATATACAAATGCTAATTGATCCAAAGCAAGCGATACTCCACGAGGAATTTGGTTCGTGGGATCACGATAGGTGACATCGTTTTCAGAATAGGTTAGATGCACGGTAAAGGGGTAATAATTGTAGCCAGCCGTGACATAAAACGCATCCAAGGACGGCACTATTAACATGTCATCATTGGGTGTCATATAGGTGAATTCTGCGCGAGCAAAATAGTCAACCGTTTCGTACGCGCCAGAGAATTGATAAAACTGTACACGCCCTTTTATCTCTAAAGAGCGCGCATTTTCAGCGAAGCCAAACTGGTTAAATGTGTCGATCAGCGGCGTCAAATCTTCATTTTGGGCATCAACTTTACCGGTATGATAAGACGCCCGAAATGAAAAGTTATCAATATTTGCTGTTGCCAACGTACCGTATACATACTCTACATCGGCTTCTATTTTTGTACTTGCTATGTACACAGTGCCTTCAAACACTCCGTAATAGGCCTCTAGCGAGCCAGAAAAATTGGGCGTACTAAAACTCCAACGAGTCAATGCGCCATCAAATTCTGCAAAGAAATACTGGCTGTATACCGCGTCTGGCAGTCTTGCATAAGGATACGCAAACCCAACATCAACAATATCGCTGTAGTTATAAAATGGGATGCGTTGTCGCCCTACTTTCACATTGATGTCGGCGGTTGGACGATAGTCAGCATACAACCACTGAATACCCGATGCACGGTCATCATCAGTATGTGCTAAGACTTGACCGACAACTGACAACGAATCATTAAGGCCATAATCAGCGCGCAAGGCAATCAGACTATCGGCAGAATTGGTAAGACGGTTTCCATAGCCATTAAAAACGACATTATCTTGATTAAGATGTCCTGCGACCAAACGACCAAAACCGGATAGTTCCAAATCACCAAACTGTTTGGCGTCAACACTAATAGAGCTTGATAATAAACATGACAAAACCAAAAGTTTGATTTTGTGTTTGTGAAACCTACTGTTCAATCTACGCACGGTTACTTCCCTAGTATTGTGTTAGCTTTATACGTGTTTTGTATATGGTTTTTATGTGTTTAGTTTGGCATTAGTCATTGCCGCGCTACTGTGCTTGCGCCGCACAAACTATGTTTATTGATACACAACCACCAAGTCCGGTGGAATCGACGTTTGTGTCGACACATACGTCACTGTGTTTTTGTTCCTTGCGACGTAGGCCAGTGCATGCTCTGGTTTGGCAAAGGTAATCGGTGGTTTTTTACGCCCTGTAAACTGCATCTGCGCCCAATAACTTTGCACTCTGGATTCGGTTAAGCCGATAATTGAAAGGTTAAATTTGGTGCGCACCGGGTCACCTGCAGCGATTGCGACGGACGTCAAATCGATTTGAATTACCCCACCCATAAATAGGTTTTGCACTTCTTGCTTAGTCAGCGATAGCTTTTCAGTGTCTATGTTTGCGACTAATATAATCTTATACGAAGCAGTTGCTTTTGCAGCCTCATCTGGTTGCGTTTGTGCAAATGCAGGCAGGCAATAAGGCACAAGCATCCCGATTAGCGCTATTTTTAATAGAAGTGTCTTCATTAAAACACCCACTCAATGGCAACTTGAAACAGCATCGCTTCGCGTTCTGGATTATTTTCGCTGAAGACGTTAAACAATCCACGCTGATTATCTTCACCATTTAGCACGGTCGTTTCCAACTTGAATGCGATATTATGGCTAAAATCGTAACGCGCTCCTAGCGACAAACTGACCAAGGAATCGTCTGCGAGCACATTACTGAGGTCATCCACTAAGAACTTAAGAACGTCCAGTTGCGGATTAAGACCCAGAGGGATGCCATTGGAGACTGGCGGATAATATAAATCACTCCAAGCAAGCGTTGCATAAATCGAGTAGGGATAATAATTTAGGCCAAGCGTTGCATATGCGCTTTCAATTTCGGGCATGATATAAATGTCCGTTTTTAATTTGGTCCATTCACTGCGAAAAAAGTAATCGACGTTGTCATAATGAACGCCTGCCTGAAGAATCTTTATCTCTCCGGTATCACTGATAAAATTTGCGATGTCTTGAAATCCAACTTGTACCAGCGCCTCCCTAAGTTCACCCGTTTGTTTAATCTGAATTTCAAAATGAGAGGAGTGGTACGACGCACGATAATGCCAGTTGTCTTTGTAGATATTAAGCGCAATACCTTGGCTGTGTTTACTTTCGGCAAAATTACTCGCACCTGCAATAACAAATTCGTTGCCGTATTGCCCCCAATATACGTCTATATCACCGGCAATATCAACGTTACCAAACCCATAATTGAGTAAAATACCATCCATATTAATAAATAAAAACTCACTGTATACTTGCTGAGGAGGCGTGATCCAAGGATAAGTAAATCCAATGTCATAAGACTCACTCAAGTTAAACAATGCTGTATTGGTGCGCCCCACTCGAATATTGGTCGACCGCACTGGCGAATAGTTAAAATATAGTTGGGTAATGCCATCTTCGCGACTATTTGATGTATACCCTACGCCCTGAGTCACCAAGGTGAGTTTGTCAGTAAACTCTGTGTCTAAGCGAAAGCCAATTAGGCTTTGACGATTAGCACGCCACTCATCATCGTAACTAAAAAATTCCATGTCGGAATCATTAATACGACCAGCAACAATACGTCCAAAGGTAGAAAGTTTTAGCTTGGAAGAGTTGACCGCTCTTGCATCTGACGTGCTAGTGGCAGCAGACGTATCCAACACGTCAACGGCAGCAGATTCAGATTCAGCATGCGCAGAAAACGCTACCCACGCAACAACCAAGACGGTTAGGCTGTGGCGAAGGGTTATCATCGTTTTCGAAAATACTGCTGTCATTGTTGAGTTCTCTGCATTATTAGTTACTAGTGATTGCTTTGTTAGTTTGGATGCTAGCACCTAGTGCTAGTTGGAGACCTGTCAAAATTAAGCCAACAACTCTGCGATGACTTTGAGACGTTCGCGCAAGCTCGCTAAGTTATGTTCGACATGCATGCCTGCTTCAATATGGCCACTGACTTCTTTTGCGCGAGACTGCACAATTTGAGTAATGATTTCTTCTTGTTCTTGCAACAAACCCATTTTGAAAAAGCTCACCTCTAGTTCCATCAGCATGTCTTCTAATAACTCTAAGCTTTTTTGCTTATGATCACTTTGATCCTGCTCGACCATTTGCATCGACGCATTGATATCGAGCATTTCATCGCGCAATTTAATATTTTTGGGCGCCTTTTCGAACTGTGCGGCGTGATCATCGGTAGCCCCGCCCACCTTCTTACTCAAGGAGTTGGTGTCTTCAATGATCATCATCAGATTGTCACGCAAATCACCGCGGGTCATTTCATCATCGATTGGCATGTTTTTGATGATCACAGAGACACTTTCAAAGTTGACGATGTAACGCGCGCCCTTTTCCAAAAATCTGGTTTTCATGTTAGAAGCGCGTTCGAGCAAATCCAGTTCTAGCGGCGTAATCACCATGTTGCTAGAGCGATTAATCCTTCTGTTACCAAGTCTAAGTTGCACGCATGCATCGATGTTAAGGCCGTCTAAGACATCAAAAAACGCACTCACCAGGCCTTCTGGCGTCTTGATTTTGAGACCCGCACGCAAAAATCCTAACACCGTTCCCAAGTGCCCTGCACTTGCGATGACAGACATGACCATGTTGGTGCTGCTTTTGTTTTCGTCTTCCAACTCAAAGAATTTTTGGCGCTCTTTGAGCAAGAGTTCCACTTTGCGCGACACGACAACCGCATCGATAGGCTTGGTCAAATAATCAATCCCGCCAACATCAAAGCCTTTTAAGATTTCTTCTGTTTGGGTATTGCCCGAGACAAACATAATGGGCAGAGAAGGCCTTACTTCGAGAATCTCGAGACAGGTTTGGTAACCATTCATATCTGGCATCACGACGTCCAACAGCACCAGTTCAATACCGTCGTCCTCTTTGACCATTTGCACAGCTTGAAAGCCACTAGTAGCGGCAACAATGGCATACTTGTCTTTTAGGATCTCCATTAATATACGCAGCTCATTGGGAGAATCGTCTACTAATAAAATTCGATGTTTATCCATTTTTTATCCTAAAAGCGCAATGGCTTTGTCAATTGATTTGGATACGGCTTGTGTATCAAATCGCGACATCGCTTTTTGAGCGGTAGTTAACTCGTCCAACATAGGTGCAGATAGCAAACACGTTAACAAGTCATTTAGCAGGGTTTCTGCCGACAATAAGTCTTTGTTTATAAGGCCTTTTATTTTGTGCATTTGGGTCTGAATAACCTCATCGCTTTCAGTGCGCAAGTCTGCTTTGCCTAACCTTATCTTGGGGTTATCGACACCGCTCAGATTTACCTTAAGCGCATCTAGCTTTGATTGCAGTAATTTGACTTTTATATCGCAGGGCCAAATCTGTTTTAGCGCTATCGAATCTTCCATATCAGCCGCCAATTTTGATACCTCACGTAGGCCCAAATTGGCACCACCGCCTTTGATACGGTGAAATTCGATACTGGCCGCTTTTTGGTCATCCAAACTTTTTAAGACCTGATAATGCGTTTCAATGCCGATGTTTTCTTCCACAAAGCGTTCTAATAAAGAATACAGCAAAGGCCAATCTCCATTGACGCGCGCAAGGCTGCTGTCGATATCCACCTCGTGTATCTGAATCTGTCCTGCAGATAATGCGGCAGGCGACGCTTGGACATGCTCTTGGGTGGGCTGACTTTGTTTGACCACCGTCAGATGTTTATGCAGCATTGCTTGCAGTCTATCTCGGTCAATAGGCTTGGATAAATGATCATCCATGCCGGCTTGCTGGCATTCTTTAATGTGCTCATCAGAACTATGCGCCGTCATCGCCACAATCGGAATCTGTGAATATGCTGCAAGACTAGCACGAATGCGCTTGGCAGCTTCTATTCCGCCCATGACGGGCATTTGCAAATCCATAAATACCAGAGAATACGGATGAGCGTCGAGCATATCCAAGGCTATTTGGCCATTTTGTGCAAGGTCTACCGTGCACGCCCAATTGGCCAGCATTTTTTGTGCAACTAATTGATTGACCGCGTTATCTTCGACCAACAAAATACGCGCTGAATTTAGGTCTGCGCGTGCTTCTTCATCGCTGTTTACTTTTGGATGTTGTTCGATGTCAACCTGCTCAAACGCCACATCGACATGAAAGGTGGTGCCTTTGCCTAGCTCACTTTCGATGGAAATAGCGCCTTCGAACATTTCGACAATACGTTTGGTAATATTCATCCCCAAACCGGTGCCACCAAAGACGCGAGTAATCGACGTATCGGCTTGTTCAAAGGCATTAAATACGCTGCTTAAATGATTTTTACTGATACCAATGCCGGTATCAGAGACTGATAATCGATAGCCGTCTTGGTGCGGTGCAAAACGCACCGAGACGCCGCCCGTTTCCGTAAATTTGAGCGCATTTGATAACAAATTACTGAGCACCTGAGTTAATCTAAACGCATCAAACATCAAATACGCAGGCGTCGCTGCCGCCACCTCGGCGGTAAAATCGATGCCTTTATCCTTGGCTTGCAACTTAAACGGCGCACATACCATCGAAAAGTACTCCACCACATCAACGGCAGCATTCTCAATTTCTATCTTATTGGCTTCTATTTTAGAAAAATCCAAAATATCATTAATTACACCAAGTAGGTGCTTGCCAGAGGCCAGCGCGACTTTGACTAACTCAAGCTGTTGCTCGCTCAAAGCTTCGTCTGACAGCAGGGTTAATATGCCCAACACACCGTTCATTGGGGTGCGCAGCTCATGACTCATATTGGCGATAAAATCGCTTTTGACCTGCAAAGAGTTCAGCGCCTCATCTCGCGCTTGTTGCATTTCGTAGGTACGTTTAGCAACTAACTTTTCCAGGCTTTGACTAAGCACTTCCAACTCCATGTTCTTATCAAACAGCGCTAAACTCTTCTCATCCAACAAGCGTTCGGCTTCTTTACGCGCTGTCCTTTCGCGCTCCAAACGTCGGGTAACTCTCGCAATGTCAGTGCTCATCTAACGCTCATTTGCTGGCGGTAAGCGCTAGTGAGAAGACGCAGTGGTGCACATCGCCTTCTTGCCATTCGTCACGCTTTATATCAAACTTTTCGCCGTAATAAGCGCTAGTAGCTTCGATCAAACCATGTGCCAGCTCAGCTAATCCGCGCGTTGATTGATAATGCAATTTAAACGCAGGCTCGTCATCGGTCGGTTCTTTAAACGAGAAAACCGGAAGTTCTGCATCGGGATACAACTTGCGGACTTCGACATGAATATGGTTATCTATTTTGCGTAAAAACTTTAGCGTGCTGCCCGATTCAACAAAAAATGTGGTGAATTTTTCGGTAAACGTCTTACCCAAATGCAAGCCAAAGGTGTGCACTAGCTTGGGCACCTCGATGCCTGTACGGTGGCTCAGTTCTACCACCATATTTAATAACTCTTGATGATCATAGGTCCCAACAGCGGTATATGCACCACCTGATGCTGGCTTGGTCTCGTCAATTAAATCGTCCAACATATCATCACCAAACATACCGACGATCATTTCTGAAAACTCTGTAAATACAATGCCTTTCATTTAATCTCCTTGGCTACATTAAAGTACCTAAGCTGGTTACAGCACGCTCGGTCTTTTAGCTTATAGTGTTGATGGGACGCACTTTTTTATAAATGCGTCTATTTGCAAATAGGCTAGTGCTGCTTGCAGTGCGCTTAGTGAAGCGTCTGCAAAAATATATATCGACAAAACATCAAAAACATTCAGTTTAAAATAGACTGATAGGATGAGCATCTATTAACAAAACACAAGCCGGCGTCGGTATGTCTATTTGAGAATAAATAACAATCAATATAAGATAAGGTCTTCCCAGTGTCTGCTTTTTTTACATCTTTAAATTACGGTTTTGTTGCAGATGACCGATACAGCATAAGAGATTAGGCACACATTAACGTTGGGCGGGGTAAGCCATTGACGCAAGCGACATTCAATCAGCGAATTTTTAGACTCATAGTAGGCGTTGTAAGCGCTACCTCTATGCTGATCTTGTTTGCGGTTTGGAACAGCACTGCCTCTCATGCGCAGAGACAGCTCAGTAATGATTTAAACACCGCGCGCACCGTTTTAGGTTTGGTCCTAGACGAAAGTACCAACTCCTTATTTGGGGCAGCCAAAGTGGTGACCAAGGATTTTGGCTTAAAACGCGCCGTTGCGACCGATGATGTTCCTACCATCAAAAGCATGTTAAGCAATCACGGCAAACGTGTTGAAGCGGATGTTATGGCCGTGGTAACAATCGAAGGCAAAACCGTCGCTAACGTACCCGATGTATTTGCCGAGAATCAAGCCTTTCCCTATCCAGATTTAATCGCTGAAACCTTAGCCAAAGGTACGACGTCAAAAATTATTAGCCGCAACAACAAATTGTATCAATTGTTGTTTTTGACCATTGACGCACCATCGCCCATCGCTGTTGCCGTTATTGGCTTTGAAATCAATATGAAAGTGGTCAATCGTTTGCAGCAAATTTCACAACTAGGCACCAATATTACGATAACCGATATCGATGAAACCGGCCTAGCATACAACTCTTACGTGGTTAGCAGTTCTGCCAGTGAAGAAGACGTCGCGCCTATTCAACTTGACGTCAGCGGCAATTTACCTTGGTTTAGCCTGTTGTTTTCGAACGAAAAACAAAGCATTGCGTCCTCGTTTATGCTCGTTGAACGCGACGATCTTAATGTCGAAATATCACTATCCACCGATATACAGCGAGTTTTTTCTAGCTTCTTATCATTATTACTCAGTATTACCGTTATTGCCGTGCTCGCGTTGGGTTTGGCAACATTGCTCGCGGCGTGGCTTTCCAAACAAATGGCACGCCCGGTTGAGTCTTTGACGCGCTACGCCAAACAGATAGCAGACGGAAACTACGAAGACAGCGTGGATATAAAGGCCAATACACAAGAGTTTGGATACTTATCAAACGCCTTCAAATCGATGCAAGAGAACATACGAGAGCGCGAGAGCAAAATTATCTACCAAGCCCAACATGACGAATTAACCGGCTTGTTCAACCGCAACTACGTCGACTTGTTGTTACAAGAAAAATTTGAAAAGCAAGAATGCTTTCAAGCCATCGGCATCAACATATTTGGCTTTAGAGACATCAACGATACGTTTGGCTACCACAACGGCGACCTTTGCTTGCAAGAGCTTGCCAACCGGGTGATCGCGCAGGGTGGCTTATCAGCGCGTTTGACCGGCGGCGAGTTATTGTGGGTACCACAAACAGCGTTTACACAAAGCGAACTGGAGTTGGTGCGAGATTCGTTGCAGCAAGAAGTTTATACGGATGGCATTACCATTCCGTTGCGACTGAGCATTGGTGTGATCGAATGTCCGTCCGACACACACAATACCGAGGATTTGTTTAGGCGCATGAACATCGTGATTGACGAAGCTCAGTTGACCCGACAAAGTATTTTGCGGTTTGATGCCGAGTTTGAAAATCGATATTTGCGCCGACTATCAATTATTACCGAATTAAAACTTGCTCTATCGACCAATCAACACGAGCTTGCCTTGTTCTACCAACCCAAAATGCAGCTGGCTCAGGGCAAAATCCTAAGCGTAGAAGCCTTGATAAGATGGCAAAACGACAAGTTGGGTTTTATATCCCCCGAGGACTTTATCGCGATTGCAGAGCACGCCGGGTTTATCAACAAAATCACCGAATGGGTCTACCAACAAGCCGTGCAAGATATTGTCACGTTTAGAGAGCAAGGTGTAAACGTCTCGGTTGCAATCAATATATCCGCCCAAGACGTGATGAATCCAGAGCTGATGACGCTGATTAACAGCCTGCTCACGGCCTATTCGTTGCCGACCGAAGTACTGTCGTTCGAGCTCACCGAAGGGGATTTGATCAAAGACCCAGAAAAAGCCTTGCAGCACTTAGGTTATATGCGCGCAGCGGGTTTTTCTGTGGCGATTGACGATTTTGGAACAGGCTACTCCTCACTAGCCTACCTGACACAGCTACCGATTAACGTGCTCAAGATAGACAAGAGTTTTGTGCTAAACCTTGATACCTCCGTAGGTGACCAAACCATCGTCAAAACAGTTATTAGCCTAGCTCACAGCTTTGGCATGGAAGTGGTTGCAGAAGGCGTCGAAAACGTCGAATCTTTAAAGTTGCTAACATTATGGGGCTGCGAGTGGGCGCAAGGTTATTACATCTGTCGACCCATCGCGGCAAAAGACTTGATCACCTGGTACAAGGCTCGAGAGCAATAGGAATTAACCGCACACACCCTGTACCAAAGCACTGTTCTTGGTGGTGCCTATTGCTAAGTCCATCGTATCGGACTATCTTAGTTAGCAAGTAAACAGCAACTAGATACGGCGCTTATACCCACGCCGCATTTGCTGTCTCAGAGGTAAGACAACGCTTAATTGATGCGTTTTACGACTTGATTGATGTTGATTAACAGCGCTTAATTATCTTCATCCGTTGACGATGCAAAAAACCAACTGATCATTGGCGAAGCTATGGTGCAGCTTGATGTTCTACCGCTTGACTACTCTGGCTGAGGATTGTACTTCTTAGTAGCTAGAACCGGCTATTTTGGTAGCGAGAACTCAAGACTGCATTTTTTAACCGTCCGTAATATCCGCAAGTGATAATCGCAAGTGATACTCGCACATTACATGGCATATACATTAATATTTTGGCAGCGCTAAGCGTCCAGAAACAAAAAAGGCTCCCTAAGGAGCCGATTTAGACAAACAAAGACTATTTAGCTTTTCGTCTGATTGCGATTAGGCCAGCAATAATAAACAAACCTAGCATCTGAGGCGCTGAAACAGCAGCCGCTTGAGCCACCGCATTACCCAAGGCAAATTCTCTAATTTCAATAAAGTATCCATCTACACCGCTTATCGTAAACAACACTCTATCTATGTTAGTAAAGGCTTCGTTATTAAAGAACGACGATGGCGCAAAGCTATTGGTTGACAAGTCATTTCTACTAAACGAAAAGGCACTAGCAGTTCCAGAAAAACCTTGAATCGTCATGCTATTTATTTGCTGTTGAAACTGACTGCCCCAATCATTGAACAAAGAAAAAGACGTGATGGTTTGCAGTGAATTGAAAGCTACCTCAATGGTAATCGGATTAGTTGCAGAGATAACGTCACTTTTATTTTTCTGACCAATAAAACGTTGATTTCCAGCAGAGTCAGGTGCTGTGATTCCGTTAAAGAGTGCAGAAAAATTATTGAATGTATACTCGGTCGGACCATTTACTACCAATGAACTAATATCAGCATTTGTTATAAATGATGCATTAGCATAACTACCTACTGCTAAAATGGCTGCGGCTACCGTAACTTTTACTAACTTTATTGCTTTAAACATTTTACTTCCTTTAAGACAAACATACTACGTTGTGAACTAGACTTAGCAAACGTCGGGCCAACTTTTTAAGTTGTTGTTAACTGAGTATTAATTGAACATTCATAAAAGAAGATAGATAGGAGTGTAAATATTTATGACAAGTGTTGACATATGCTTAAAAGCTACCGGAATCCATTGATATAGAGGCCTGCAGCCACCTTTAGGCTATATTTGATATTGTCGGTCTACAGACGTAGCCTGTGCATCACCGGGATGCACAGGCAGCATATTCTGTTGGCTATTTCTGACCTTTGCCAAAACGACCAACCATCGCAATAAGCGCCGCAGCAAACAAGAACAGCGTGCTTGGGGCATTAACATCGACGATTGCGGCTGACGAAAACACAGTTGGGCCATTTGGACTGGACACGGCTTCGAAGCCACCGCTGGATTCAAACGTCAAAGGTGTATTGCCTGACCCGCCCACGGTTTGACCAAACTGAATCTGAAAAGTATCGCTTGTGTTGGTAAAATTGATGAAGTCATTTAGCCCTGTATCACCAATAGTCACTTCCATAAACATTTGACCGGCGTCTTCAAACACCCTAAAAAAGCTATCAAAATTGAAAGCGAAACCAAAAAGACGGTCTTGCGCTAGCGTCAATGAATGAAATCCAAGTTCTTGCGTATTAAAAAATACGCTATCAAAATCGCTCCAGTCTACGCCATCGCTAAAATCAGCGCTGTCCAAAAACGAAAAGCCGAAGGTATCTCCAACAACAGGTGCATTTGGTAAGCTAGCATCACTTGATACAACAGGTTCTTCTAATACGAATTCAAACATTAAACCAGCAGAGGCATTAAAACTCGACAGCATAAACGCTAACAATATAAGGGGGGTGACTTTTCTTAAAATCGATTTCTCCATTTTATCAATACAACTTAAGTTTAGTCTTTTGATAGACGCAAAATCAAAGCAAGATGCACGCCTTTTTATAGCCCATTGATAAATAAAGATAAAACTAATTTTTCTGGCTTGTTTGGGCTGTTTTGTAAAGGATGCTGACATGAGTTTGCCCAATACTGACTGATTAATGACCAAGACTAATTTTGAAGTTAAGACGACTCATGGGCTTATTGAAGCGTCCACCGAGAGTGGACGCCTTTAGCGTGTGTTACTTATAAAAGGCTTGATACCAGTCAACGAAGTTTTTGATACCCTCATCTAGCGACACCGACGGTTTGTAACCGACATCGTTGACCAAGGATTCAACATTTGCAAAGGTCGCTTCTACATCACCAGGTTGCATCGGTAACATGTTTTTTGTGGCGGTTTTGCCAAGTGCTTTTTCAATCGTTTCAATAAAGGTAAGAAGATGGACAGGCGTTTGCGCGCCAATATTGTAGACCTTCCAAGGCGCTTTGCTAGAACTAGGGGATGGAGTTTTGCCATCCCAGTTTTCATTGCGCTGTGCAACATGCATGGTCGTCTTAATAACGCCCTGCACGATATCATCGATGTACGTAAAGTCGCGACGATGGTTACCAAAGTTATACACATCAATGGGCGCGCCTTCGCTAATTGCTTTGGTAAACTTAAACGGTGCCATATCAGGACGGCCCCACGGACCATAGACCGTAAAGAAACGTAAGCCAGTGGTCGGCAAGTTATACAAATGACTATAAGTATGCGCCATCAGTTCATTGGCTTTTTTGCTCGCTGCATACAGCGAAACAGGATGATCCACATTATCGTCAACCGAAAACGGCATAGACTCGTTAGCGCCATACACCGAGCTAGAAGACGCATACACCAAATGCTCAACTTTGTAGTGACGACAGCCTTCCAGCACATTCATAAAGCCCATAATATTGGCATCAACATAAGCATGAGGGTTTTCGATGGAATAGCGCACGCCGGCTTGTGCAGCAAGGTGAATGACGCGGTCAAACTTCTGTTCTATGAATAGAGCTTCCATGGCAACGCGATCTGCAATGTCCATTTTGATAAAAGTAAATAGATTGCTGTTGGCGTGTTCGTTGATCCAGTCAAGGCGAGCATACTTTAGAGAGGTTGCGTAATAATCATTGATATTATCTATACCAACAACTTCGATCTCAAAATCGAGCAGTTGGCGGGCGGTATGCGCTCCGATAAAGCCGGCTGCGCCAGTGACGAGAATTTTCATTTATTGACCTTGCATATTAACTTTTAAGTGAGTGTAACAAATTGATATCGTTTTTTGTCAGTAGACAACCAAAAATAACGCACTAATATTTCTTTAATATAATCCTATTCAAATCAGCAGTATTAGAAAATTTACGACATCATTGTTGTGTTCCAGCCATTATAATATAAATAAGGCTGCGTAATACTTATTCAATTCTAGAGTAATCAATTCACATTATAGAAAACATAATAACTAACTTAGATGTTCTGCGTACGAGGTTTTTTTAAGGAAATACGTTACTGGTCACAAACATACCTAATTGCGAGAAAAATTGTCTCGTAATTTAGTATACTGTATCAAAAGTGATTAAGATGATTGATTATGTCTATTCAACAATTTGTGTCAAGCTCATTTAAGATAACTGCAATTATAATTGTAGCAACGCTCATTACCGCGTGTGCTATTTTCGAAAATCCCAATGATAACACTTTTGATATTACCAATTTATACAAAGTAGTGCCGGTGGATGCCACAAAATCAAAGGCATCCTTTGTAGAATATAATAAAAATATCGACGAAGACAACGAGTTAAAGAATACATTCCTAGGTGGTAATATTGACCAGACGTATAATTTTATCAAATCGATACAAAGAAATGGAAACATAGAGCTTGCAATTTTGGAGGGTGCAAAAATTAGTCAAGAAAAGGCTATTGACTGGTTAGCCATATCATTTGCATTATATCCGTCTCAACAGCAAAGATTATTAGACTCGTTCTACAATCACGAAATCTTTACGCAAGAAGAGGTGTTGAGTGCTGGTTTGAAGGCTGGCATTGACCCTGCTCACCTAGAAACGATGACATCGTCTGGGGACGCTGAAGATAGAGTAACGCCTCTTATACACTCACTCAGCGTTACTTTGTTTAACGTTGAGCAAGAAATTTCTAATTTAGTCGAATTCAAAAAAACCGATAGTGAAGATGACCATTGGAACTCAGGCTATAATTTGCAGTGGGATCCAATAGAGAGGGCATACTCTGGCAGTATCGTGCATCTGAGCCCTGAAACCGATTACAGTATTCGAATTACATTACTCGACCTAGGTCAACCAATCGAAGTTAGAGAGTTTCAGGCAAAAACACGACCTAATCAGCCTCCGGTGAACCCAAATTTAGTTTACAAGTTAGAAGATATTTATAGTGGAGGCCAACTTGACCTAAGTGCCTTGAATATAAAAGGTGAGCCAGATGGGTGGGCAAAAATTATAGGTGATGGTCAAGTAATCGATGTGGAAGATGACTTTAATTCAGCTGTCAATTTAGGCTCTCAATCATATATCATATTAGAAGACTTTGTAGTACGCGGTGGTGCGCGACACGGTATCTTCGCTCAAGGAGCACATCACATATGGATAAAAGGATGCGACATATCAAACTGGGGAAGAGTTGCAAGTGTATACAAAAAAGGCAAGGGTTTTGCCTCAAGCGAAGATAATAAACCCATCAACTATGATGCAGGTATTTACCTACGAGAAACCGGAACGGTAACTGTTGAAGACTGCGAGATCCATTCACCTAATGGGCATGCTAATAATTGGGGGAGTGGGCACCCAAATGGTCCGGCTGCAATGTTAATCTCAGCAAAACACTCTAACAAAAACTTTGAAGGTCAATATATCATTCGAAATAATCGCTTTTATGGAACTGACAAAAAACGCTTCAACGACGTAATTGAGGGAACGGGCAACGTAAGACGAAACGGCGGCTTTGTAAGAGACTCCGCGATTTACGGTAACTATTTAGCGTTTGCAAATGATGATTTAATTGAACTTGATGGCGGGCAAAGTAACGTATTATTTTACAACAATGAAGTCACCCAAGGATATTGTGGGGTAAGCGTCGCGCCAAACATGAAGGGTCCAAGTTATATATTTAATAACTACATACACTCATTGGGAGATGATCGTGGCAAAATGTGGGTGGCAATAAAAATGGGCGGGTTAAGAGCTGCGCCCGCAGGCGTCACTAATATTTTTAACAACAAAATCGTAGCCGACAGAAATGGTATCGGCTCTGCGGGAGTAAGAAAAGATACTACATTTTTTGCCAATGCCTTCAACAACATTATAATCAACAGCAAATATTATCGTACTAATGTAGGATTTGGTGTCATTGAAAAAGAAGCTAATCCAGAGTCTATATTCTTAAACAACTTTATTTTCAATACTCGAATAAGCCGTCCAAATTTTAGATTCAGTGGACCTCACTTTTCCTTACATGAATTATCTACTGATAGGGATAGTTCAGATGAGTTCAGCGACTCAGATAATTACGAATACTTGTGTGTCGAACCGCAATTTTCAATTCAAAATTTTTCTAAAATAGCACACGCCGAACACTATCCATTATGCCGCTTTTCAATCGGCGCTAACGAAAACGAAATGTATTTACCGACACGCGTAGGCCTTATACCAGATTATTGATTTTCGAGGTCATAAACCGGCCAGCTAGTATAAATTATGGATACTTATTTTCGAAGCAGGAATTTGATTAATGGACGAACATATAACCATAAAATATAACGTCCCCTGCTCCGCAAATCCCAATCATATACTAAGTCATCATGTCTATACCCAAGTTCTTGGGCCAAACCGATAGTTGTTTGCTGGAGCGGGAATATAAATTGAGACTTTTGGCTTTTAGTTGTTTTAGTCTTTTCAGTATTGAATGATGGAGATATATTTGCTTTTTTACCAATGAAGTCATCAATACTGGCTAAATGTTGAGAGGGGAATTTTGTAAAACTTTCGAATGTAATCAACAAGATGTCACATGCTCCTAAGTAACTTCTCAGCTCAATCAAGTTCTTATAGGTTTTACACCATTGTTTTTCTGCGTTAAGGCGACTCATACCCCATCGCCGTATAGACGAACCAATCGTATCGATAGGATTTCTAACTAGGCCTAATAATTTTACGTCGATCTGATTTTTGTACTTTTCTTTAAACTCCAAAATCAGTGATAAAGCAGATAGTTGAAGTAAATGATGTGGAGATTTTTCAATAAAAACAGGACCAAACTTTGTACAAAGAGCAAACCATTCTTCAAAAATAGTTTCTTTGTCTAATTCGCTATTAAACTCCTTTCCTAAATTTTCACTTAAAAATCTTTTAAGTTGCGACTGCGCAAGGTCTTTGGCATACGGAACTGCACTCTTTTCCATTTTGATTTGGGGTAACGAGAGTACTGAGGCTGCTTTTGTCCAATATAAGGTCTCATTCTCGAAGTGATATGTGTGTGGGTAATCGGTTATTCCGTAATGTTTTGTAATCGACCGCCACAGAAAACTAGAGCCAGACGACTTCTCAGATAAAATAAATACACATGTTGGTTTAACTGAATCCACTGGAGTTGATGATCCCTTTTCTGATTCTTCTTCTACAGCAAAATCCATTTCGAACCTTCTCGTTACAAAATAAATCGCTACAGATGGTATTGTAATCCCCCAATTCAATAGACGCCGTACTACGTTTTATTAGGCTCAATTGAATTGTAATCATTGGCAATTAAACTCGCCACCTTGAGCTTACCAATAATGTTTAAATGTAAACCATCCCTAGAATACTTATTGTTCAAGAATAAGTCTCCTACCAATGGTGTATGCAAGTCTAGGCATCGAACTCTAGACGTAATACACAACCCTAGCAGCGAATGGTTTAGGTCTTTAATAGCTTTATTATCCCTTTTAACAAAGCTAGCAGGTGGGATTAGTAATATAGTTACTTTACGTTGCGTATTTAATTTTTCTATTATTGCTTCAATATTGGATAGTGTTATCGCTGTATCAATACCTCGACCGATGTCATTAGTTCCAATCCATAAATAAATATAGTCAGTTGGGAGCGCGTCTAAAATCCTCACTCTAGCAAACAATGAGATGCTAGTTTCGCCAGGTATAGCAATGTTTGATATTGTAATATTACAGCATTTTTCCATGATTTCTGGTGTTATATCGTGAGCCAAAGAGTCACCTATAAGCACCATTTGAGGCTCAACACTAAACTCGGCATCATCGTAGCGACTAAGATAAGTTTTGTACGACTTTGTTTTTGTAATATCTGGTACTAGTAAAACACGTAATGTTGATGACACTGAATAGTAGAACTGCGGTAAAAACCAACAAGAAAACAAAATAAAGCTAGTTATCAGGACATACTTAGGCCGTAAATATTTAATCGCCAAATATTTGTTTCTCTATTTCTGGGGTCCGATTGTCACTTAACCACCGTGCACCATAAACCGAAAGATGATCAAAATCTGAATAAAACGTGTAGTCTTCATTCTTTATCTGATAAGGATTATCCAATCCCTCGTAAGGGTCCACAAACCGTGCTCCTGCGTTTAATGCAAGATCTTTGATCACTTGGTTGTATTCTAAATAACTATTTTTGAAATCTAAGCTAAATTCACAGTCAATTTCTAGCCGTGAACAATTAGCGATTTTGGATGGATTTACACTCAGTACAGGTGGTTGAGCGAGTAAAACAACTCGATGTCTAGAAGAAACTAAGCTCTGTACTAGCCCATTGAGTTCATTTAAAGTATTTTCTTTTAGATACGTATGATCCCAACGATATGAAATCACTATGATATCGTTAGGCTTGATGGCTGCTTCAAAAGCCTCTAACACAGCTAAGCACTTAGAATCTTTTTTAATTAAAGTGCACCCTCCAGCAGCGTACAACTTAGTTTTGTGGTTAAAATCATTCGCTAAAATAGATACGTACTCAAAATAATGTTCTGCATGACTGTTCCCAAACACAATTACTCGCTTTTCACTAGATTCATCACCCGATGTACACCCCAAGTTAACTAATGATGGACATTCTGATTTATTAATATGGCTGTATTGTAATTCAGCACTGACTGTTGAAGAAGAGAACCTACTCGGCATACCTTTGTTCAAAATAATTAACGAACTCAGTACTGCCAAGACAAGAGAAGGAAAAATGAAGTAACACCAAAATACCATTTTTTTAGACATGGTTAATTTTCGGAGTGGCTGCTCGACAAATTGATACGATATAAAACTCAAGAAAAAGACTAATCCCAACAACACGGCTTGAGTTTGATAGTCAAATACAAAATTATTAT
>Ga0115565_10001023_pt1 | contig 23821 bp, 24 predicted proteins | sample COGITO_mtgs_1105_FD_87199 | JGI IMG/M metagenome (GOLD analysis project Ga0115565, IMG submission 87199) | Pelagic marine microbial communities from North Sea - COGITO_mtgs_110530 | ecosystem: Environmental > Aquatic > Marine > Epipelagic | place: Germany:Helgoland, sampling site Kabeltonne... | reverse complement strand
TTGTCGGATAGCATGCCTTTGGTTGCGGTGTTCGGGATACTGTTTCTGTTCGGTATGTCAGCAGTTGGCTGGAACGGCGTATTCATGGCCGAGATCGGTCGCCTGGCACCCGAAGGTAAAATTGGCAGCGCCACAGGCGGCGTGCTGGTGCCGACCTTTATTGGCGTCATGATGGGGCCATTGGTGTTCTCGGCCATTCATGAAGTCACAGCAACATATACAATGTCATTTGCAATACTAACCCTCGTCACGATTATGGGGATGTTGCCAATACTGATGATGCGCGGGTCACGCCAAAAAGAGTGACGTCTCTATACTCACATGGGATTATGATCGTCATTGTTGGTTGAGGGGGCGGTCATGCCGTTTATTTATCGAGACGCTGAAGGCAAGATTCTTGCCGTCTATGATCAGCCCGTTGACGGCGGCGAGGAAGTTGCTGCTGATGATTCTGATCTCCATGCATTTATACAAAAGAATATACCAGGGTTGGTCACAGACGACTGGGTCCAGTCTGACTTGCAATTATCTAGTGTTCTCGAGGATTTGATCGAGCTCTTGATTGATAAAAAGCTGATCATGTTCACAGACTTTCCCGCAGGCGCGCAGAAAAAGCTTTTGGAACGTCGTGGGTTACGTAAAGAATTCTCGTACGTTGAAGATTTGTTCGTTGGTGGCGAAGACTTCGAAGATAACGAAGGGGCCTTCTCTAAATCATACAGATGCGGTTTGAGCAGACTCTGTGACCAGCTTTTGTATCCGGCCTGGTCCTGTGCGCTGATATAAATCTGCAACCATTTTGCTGCCCGTTTTGACGAACAAGAACGGGAAGATTGCATGCGTCGTATATACGAGTATCGCAATGGCCATGCGCCCTGAAAATCCTAAGGCCATAAACAAATGCTCAAAATAAGTTTCACCGACTTCGCTTGGGTGTTGGGTGAAAAGTTTGAACATTTAAGCCTCCATATGTGTAAGATTTGATGGAGAGAGTGTAGACTAAGTTATTAGGAAATAGTTTGCTTTCTTGCTATATAATTCATTATTTATTAGAAATATAATCTAGAAAATTCAATCATATTGGATTAAATATTATGGATCAGTTCGATCGAAAGATTTTAGATCTTTTGCAACATGACGCTGCGATGCCGGTTGCCGAGATTGCTGAGCAGATTGGTCTTTCGACGACACCGTGTTGGCGGCGGATCAAGAATCTTGAAGGTACAGGCGTAATTCGCAAGCGCGTCGCGGTCTTGGATGCAGATAAAATCAATGCCGGTGTGACGGTTTTTGTCGGCGTTAAGGCCGGGCATCATGCCGCGGATTGGTTGGAAAATTTTGCCACTGCCGTTGGCGGAATCGATGAAGTTCTCGAAGTACATCGCCTGTCTGGTGAAATCGATTACTTGTTGAAGATCATGGTGCCGAATATTGCCGCGTATGACGACGTCTACAAACAGCTTATTGCAAAGGCTGATTTTGCTGACGTGAGTTCGTTCTTTGCGATGGAGAAAATTAAATCAACAACAGCATTGCCACTGCAGTACGCCGTATAAGTTCGACCGACGTTTACCTAATCACGAAGCTGCCGCAGGACCTTTGATTTCTATGCGGTTACCCTCGGGATCATCCAGATAAATAGATGGACCTTCGCCTTCAGCACCATTCCGTGGTTTGACAGGGCTGGCATCGACGCCATGTGACTTGAGGTGTGTTGAAATAGCTTCTGGATTCCAAGGTTCAATCCGAAGGCATAAATGATCCATATTATGAGCTTCTGCTCCTGGCGGTGCGCCACCCTCCGCACCCAACGTGCTGTTCATATCGACCAGATCAATAAGCGCACGCCCGGCACGGAGTTGATAAAGGCCGATGTCCGGGACTTCGCGTTCAATCTCGCAATTGAGGACGTCGAGATAGAACGACATCATGGTTTTGATATCACGCGCCCGGATCACAACGTGATCAATGCCCAAAAGGGTGAATGGAGCTGTGCTCATTTACCTAGCAGCCCAAGGCTTCGGCAAGATCTTCAACGCTATCTGCAATAATGTCCCAATCGCTTTCAGCTTCGAAGTCTTTGGTTTGATCGACGCCATATTCTGTCGGGCGGTTAATGTAGCCTGTTCGCATGCCTTGTTCGCGTGCGGCCTCAAGGTCGTCGTTATGTGCGGCACCCATCATTACCTCATGAGGTTCCATGCCAAGCAGGGCAATGGCATTTTGATAGACTTTTGGATCTCGCTTATAGGCCCTGTGCATATCGCTCGAAAAAACGAAATCCCAAGGAATGCCTGCACGTTTGGCCATATTTGCCAGCAGTGTTAACGAGCCATTTGAAAGTGGCGCGATGAGGTGTTTTCTTTTGATGCGGATAAGGCCGGGAATGCTATCAGGCCATGGGTTGATACGATGCCAGGCCCGGTTTAAATGATCCCGCTCTGCCTCGTCCAGCATATCCAAACCAAATGGTGCCAGAATTTCTTCAAGAATTTCACGGTGAATGACGTCAATCGGTGTCCATTCCCGCTCGCCGGTAATAACAGGCTTCATGCCTGGTCGGTAACCAGCGCGCCAGGCTCGGGCAAAGGCGTCACCATCAAAATCTTTAACACCTTTGGCTGCGGCAATAATCTCGGCTTCACGGGCGATTGACGAGCGCCAATCTGATATTGTGCCAAATGTATCAAATACGATGGCCTTGACGTTTTGGATGGACATAGCGTTGACTCCTTTGATGGTAACCTTCGCTGGTTTGGTCGAAACGATCAACCCGCGCTTGGGGAATATTTTATGCGTTTATTCATTACCGCTCTTTTATTGGTCTGCCTTGTTATTGCTGCGCCTACTGCAAAGGCCCAGAGCAATCTTGTCGATCTGGAACTGGTCATTGCAGTAGACGTCTCTGGTTCAGTTGATGACGATGAGGCCGCACTTCAACGGCAAGGCTACATAAAAGCGTTCCGTGACCCAAAAATAATTGAAGCGATCACCCGAGGACAGATGGGTGCCATCGCGGTGACGTACTTTGAGTATGCTGGCAGCCATCATCAGTTAACCTTGGTGGACTGGTCGCGTATCACAGGGGCTGAAAGTGCCAGTAACTTCGCGGATGCCTTGGCCTTTGAGCCTATCATGGTCAACGTCTGGACCTCTATCAGTGGTGCAATCGAAGCGGGGCAAGCGGCCTTTCGAAGAAGTCCGTATCAAGGGCGACGGCATGTGATCGATGTATCGGGTGACGGGGCAAATAATGGCGGTACGTTGGTGACTGCGGCTCGTGACCTGGCATTGGTCGATGGCATCACCATCAATGGCTTACCGATCGTCAATGACAAGCTCAGCCGATACGGTCGACCGCAAATCCCAAATCTTGATTATTATTATACTGATTGTGTGATTGGTGGCCCCGGCGCCTTCATCATCGTTGCGAACGGCTTTGAGGACTATGCGCGTGCTGTGCGCCATAAGCTTATTCTCGAGATTGCGGGTGTGGTCCCGATAAAGAAACCAGTTGCGACGTTCATGCCTGCATATGGACACGACCGTCCGTCGTGCACTATTGGCGAGAGCTTACGTCAAGATTGGGAAGATGATTTTTAACGGGTGGTGGTTAAGAGAAACCGGCCACTGACGCAATGCTAGCGGCCGGTCTAAATTACTCTGCAGCTTCCAGGTAGGAATCAATGCTTGGGCAACTGCATACAAGGTTGCGATCGCCGTGTGCATTATCAATCCGACCAATGGTTGGCCAATATTTATCAGCACGTAAGCCTTTGACGGGATATGCCGCGACTTCACGTGGATACGCATGGTCCCATGTATCCGCCATTACAACGTCAGCTGTGTGCGGGGCGTTGACCATTGGATTGTCATCTTGTGGCCATTCACCAGCGGCAATCTTACCCGCTTCATGCGCGATGGAGATCATCGCATCAACAAACCGGTCTAGCTCTTCTTTGGGTTCCGATTCAGTCGGTTCCATCATCAGCGTATGCATCACAGGCCAGGACATGGTCGGGCTGTGAAACCCATAATCCATGAGACGTTTTGCGATATCATCAACTGTCAAATGTGCAGCGTCCTGAATGGGACGGGTATCAATGATGCACTCGTGAGCAACAAGCCCACCCGCACCTGTGTAGAGAATTTTGTAATGCTCTGACAGACGCTTGGCGACGTAGTTCGCGCTTAGGATGGCGACTTCAGTTGCTTTGACCATGCCCGGCCCGCCCATCATCGCGATGTACGCCCACGAAATTGGCAGGATCGATGCTGAACCCCAAGGTGCAGCTGCAATAGCACCTATGCCCGTTTTAGGGCCTGCTTCTTCTGTTAGTGGATGCCTTGGCAGATAAGGCGCCAGATGTGCACTAACTGCGATGGGGCCAACACCAGGGCCGCCGCCGCCATGAGGAATACAGAACGTCTTGTGCATGTTCATATGCATAACGTCGGGTCCGAACTCGCCTGGACGGCAGATGCCGACCATGGCTTGAAGGTTCGCACCGTCCATATAGACCTGACCACCATTGGCATGAACGATGTCACAAATTTCACGAATTTGCGTTTCGAACACCCCATGCGTTGATGGGTACGTGACCATAAGTGCTGATAGTTTTTCAGCATGCTTTTCAGCTTTTTCGGTCAGGTCAGCCACATCGACATTACCGTTATCATCGCACTTTACGACGACGACGTTCATGTTCGCCATAACGGCGCTGGCAGGGTTTGTGCCGTGCGCGCTTGATGGAATCAGACAGACGTTCCGATGATCATCGCCACGCTCGTGATGATAAGCACGAATTGTCAAAAGACCTGTATACTCACCCTGCGAACCTGCGTTCGGCTGCAAAGATACCGCATCAAATCCTGTGATATGACAGAGCTTGGCTTCCAGGTCCTTGATAAGCTCAAGATATCCTTGGGCTTGATCTAAAGGCTGGAAAGGGTGAATGCGGCCAAAGCCAGGCCACGTGATCGGGATCATTTCTGATGCAGCATTCAGCTTCATCGTGCATGAACCGAGCGGGATCATGGCGCGGTTAAGGGCCAGATCCTTTACTTCCAAGCCGCGCAAATAACGCATCATTGCAGTTTCAGAATGATTGCCGTTAAAGACAGGATGCGTGAGGATCGCACTTTCACGAACCAATGATGCCGGAATGCCATCCGCGGCACTTTCATCCAGATCAGCGGCGCTTAAGCCATGATCGTCATTGCCCGAAATAATGGCGAATAGGGCATCGATGTCTTCACGTGTAGTAGTTTCATTGACCGAGGCACCAACATGATCAGCATCGATATGACGAAGATTAAAATCATTCGTCACGGCTCGTGCATGGATTTCATCCACCTTACCTGGCGTCTCGATAACAAGTGTATCGAACCATGCAGTGTTGCTGACTGTCAGACCCAGTTTCGTCAAACCTGACTGAAGGATTGATGTCAGGCGATGCGTACGCTCGGCAATGCGCCGAAGCCCTTCGGGGCCATGATACACACAAAACATGCTGGCGACGTTGGCGAGCAATACCTGCGCGGTGCAGATGTTCGATGTCGCTTTTTCGCGTCTGATATGTTGCTCGCGGGTCTGTAGCGCCATACGGAGAGCCTGACGCCCCTGAGCATCAATAGATACGCCGATGATGCGGCCTGGAACTGAGCGGCGGTATTCTTCACGGGTTGCCATGAATGCCGCGTGCGGGCCACCAAAGCCCATCGGTACTCCAAATCTTTGCGCTGAACCGACAACAATGTCTGCACCCCATTCACCAGGTGCTTTGAGCATGACAAGCGCCAACGGATCGGCAGAAACGGTCAACAAAGCACCGGCTTCATGAATCGCATCAGCGAGTGCTTGATAGTCATGCACATCGCCATCGACATTTGGATACTGTAGGACAACGCCAAATACGGTCGTTGGGTCTAAATCTTTAAACGGGTCGCCAACTTGAACTTTAAAGCCAAGTGGCTCAGCGCGCGTTTCGACCACGGCAATCGTTTGCGGCAGGCAGTCGGCGGCGATGAATATCGTCTCGTTCTTGTTCTTGCCAGACCGCTTCATCAACGTCATGGCTTCGGCGACAGCTGTGGCTTCGTCCAACAAAGAAGCATTAGCGAGCGGCATGCCCGTCAGATCCATCACGGCTTGCTGGAAGTTCAAAAGTGCCTCGAGACGGCCTTGAGAAATCTCAGCCTGATAGGGAGTATACGCTGTATACCAGCCCGGATTTTCAATCAGGTTCCGCAAAATCACACTTGGCGTAATCGTGTCGTGATAACCAAGACCGATCATCGTCTTCATGACCTTGTTCTTCGCTGCCATGCGCGCAAGTTCGGCCAATGCCTCACTCTCGCTGATCGCCGGAACATCAAACGGATCGTCTGTTCGGATCTTGTCCGGGACAGCAGTATCAACCATCGAGCCCAGGCTCTCATAGCCAATCGTTTTGAGCATCACGTCGATGTCTTTGTCCGAAGGCCCGATGTGCCGATTGACGAACTCGTCCTTATTCTCAAGATCGTTCAGGCTGGTTCTGCTCATTCGTCTAGGTCCTTGAGATGCGCTTTATAGGCGGCGGCGTCCATAAACTCGTCGAGTTCTGACATGTCTGAAATTTTGATTTTAAACATCCAGCCGTCGCCTTCCGCGTGCTCGTTAACCGTTGTCGGCGCATCGGCCAGATCTTCGTTCACTTCAACGACTTCACCGCTGCATGGTGCGTAGACTTCGCTGGCTGCTTTAACAGATTCGACAACACAGGCGTCATCGCCTTGCTCGAGTACGGTGCCAACTTCGGGCACTTCAACGTAAACCAGTTCACCTAATTGCTCTTGAGCATGATTCGTGATGCCAACGGTGCCAATGTCACCTTCGATGTCGACCCATTCGTGATCTTTTGAATATATAGTGCTCATTTTTATTCCCCTTTTTAAATTTACTTTTTGTATCGCTGTGTCGGCGCGGCTGTATTAGCCACGGTGGTATCTATGTGGTTGAAACGGCATCTTAACGACGGATGCAGGTACCTTGTTTTTTCGAATTAAGAGCTCAACTTGTGAGCCGACGCTGGCGAGGTCTATTGGCACATATCCAATGCCAACCAAGCCGCCAACACTCGGGCCAAAGCCGCCTGATGTCAGTGTGCCAACGGCATCGCCGCCAGGTGTGTGGATTGCTGTACCTTCGCGCGCCGGGGCTTTCCCTTCGGGGGCAATACCGACACGTTTGCGGGATGGCCCTTCGGTGATTTCACGCAAGATACGCTCACTGCCCGGGAAGCCAGCTTCTTCACGACGACGCTTGGAAATTGTCCAGTTCAGCCCGGCTTCAATCGGTGATGTGTTTTCATCAAGATCGTTGCCATACAGGCATAACCCGGCCTCAAGGCGCAGGGTATCGCGCGCACCAAGTCCAATCGGCATCACATCCGGATGTTCGCACAAGGTTTCGGCAATCGCTTCAACGTCGCCAACTGGGATTGAAATTTCATAGCCGTCTTCGCCGGTATAGCCCGAGCGCGTGACGTGGCACATAACGCCGTTGATCTCGATTTCAGCGGCACTCATGAAGGCCATGTCGTCGCAACCAGACGCAAGCGATGCCATAACGGCAGCGGCTGTCGGGCCTTGAAGGGCCAATAATGCCCGGTCTTCGACGATCTCGAGTTCCGCCTTGCCTGCAGCTGCAGCTGCGATCAAAGGCAGATCAATATCTTTCCGTGATGCATTTACGACGATGAAAATTTTGTCGGACCAGTTCGTGACGATCAGATCGTCTACAATGCCACCGGTATCATTTGTGATCATTGTGTAACGGCCTTGGGCGTGGGCAAGAGCCTGAATGTCGCCTGGGACCAGAGTCTCGAGCGCCGCAGCGGCACCATCGCCATGCAGCCAAGCCTGACCCATATGCGAGACGTCGAACAGTCCTGCTTTCTCACGTGTATGCTTATGCTCGTCAATAATACCAGCTGGGTATTGCACAGGCATTTCATAGCCGGCGAACGGCACCATTTTGGCACCATGTCGGCGATGGAAATCTGCGAGGGGGACTGCTTTTAAAGGTTCATTCGATGAGGTTCCCAATGGATGCTCCAAACAAAAAAAGGCCGCTTCAAGCTCGCTACGAGACAGCATTGTCCCTTAGTCGCTCTTAGCGCCCCCTCTGTCTTGGAACCTGAAAGTGTCACCCGAACATCGGGTTTACATCTTCGGTGGGATAGACTTTCATCATGTCCACTTTCCAGAGCCTCAGCCCATTGCGGTCCTTTTGCCTGAGAGATTCCGGGGCGGTTGCTCCTTCGGCGCTGACATTAAAGTGCCAGTCTCTCCCACAATGGTGTGACGAGGTGCTCATTTTCAAATAGATAATTACAGAACCCACTGACCCGGTCAACTGAAGTCGATTGTGGATATAATAGATGCATGCTGAGCGGGGAAAAGCTTAGAAAATGCCAGTTTGGAGTGTTGAGTTGAGGCCTGAAGGACGCAGTCTTACTGAAGGCGGTCGCGAATCGCCTTTCGATTGTCCTCGACCTGATCGCGGGTGAGCTCAAAGCCACTGTAAATCAGATAATATTTGCTTCGTATCGTTGGTGTGATCGGAATCTCTATCGATGTGGGAGGCGCTTTGAAAATAACCTGAGTTTTGTTGAGCTTAAAAGACACATCAACCACCAATTCTTCGCGGTATAAGATTTCTTTATTTGGATCTGTAACGATGACGAAATACGGGATTGTTGCTGATTCGATTTGATTCGCAGGTCCCATTTCTGCGGCAATGATGGGTGAAACCTCAATCGTCATACTTCCAGAGTTTGAATCTGGATCCACTTCAGTTAAGCACGTCAATTCCATTTCACCGATCTGCGCGCGGAATTCCACGTCTGTAATATCGCGGCTGGGGCCTTCACGGTATTGGGTCAGTGCCGCAGCGTCTTCAAGAATAAAATAATTAGGACACTGAAGGATCACATCCTTTTTAAGAAAAGGAATGTCAGGCGTCTGACACGCCGCAAGAACAAGCAGTGGTAATATAATAAGGGAATGAAAGATACGGGGCATCATCAAATCTTTGAATGCGTGCCGTCGCAAAACGGCTTCTTTGCAGCGTGTTTACATCCGCACAAATAGGCTTTGCCGGTCTTTTCAGCTGTAAATACGACAGGTGCCATATCGGCGTCTTTATGTTTCCCGTCACAAAAAGGCTGTGTCGTACTTAGACCACAAGAACACCATGCGTATTTCTTTCCTTCTTCAAGGTCGACGACATACGGTTCTTTTTGTGCGATTTTTGGCTCGGCCATGGACAATTATCCTTTTAGTAACAGTGTCAGAGGAATGTAGAGGACGCGTCCGGTATCGACAAGCAAGCCTTGAGAATATTGCGGCTTAAGGTTTTTCAAGCAAATGTCCGAGTCCGGGATCAACAAGGCAGATCAGGGTGCTGGCGAGTTTCGCCAATGTCCGCGCCCGGCTCCATGCATTGTCGATGGTCCGCGCAATCTCGACACCATGTTCAAAAGCACGCCACCCAGCCTCGCTTTCGCCAGCTAACGCATGCCCTTCAGCGAGCCCTGCAAACATCCAAACCTGACTCAGTGCGCCGGTTACTTCTGCCGTTGCTGTTTCTGCAAGGGCCGTTGTTGCTTCCCAGTTTGGGTCGTTCAACGCGCGTTGGCGTTCAGAGATAAGCCACAATGTACGTGCTTTTAAGCGCCGGTCATTGATAAGATTTGCCGCTTCTACGGCACGCTTCGCGGCAATTAAAAAACCCTTTGCGGAGTCGCTATCGATGCCATCACCGGCATGAACTTGTATCATTGCAAGTGCGATCCGGCTTATTGCAAATGATCTGGTATAAGGCCGGTCAATGCGATCAATCGCGGCCATCGCAATATCCAGCGTTGTGTCTGCGTCTTCGATTTGGCCCGATTTGGACTGCGCCAAGGCGATACGACCCAGTACAATCGCGCGGTATCTGACGTTTTCAATACTTGATGCTGTGGCCAGTGCCGCTGCCGTATCACCTGCACGCGCTTGTGCCTCGGCGGCAGACATCAGCACTGGTATTTTGTCGGATGGGCTTGATACGGATTCTAGCATCTCAAGCGCACGTGCAGTTTCTTGCATGTCGGCTAGGGCCGATGCGACGTAGCGTATCCCCGCACTTTTAGAACAGTCACGTGGGAGTGTGTGGGCATGTTGTTCTGCGATGGTCAATTGAACTTCAACTTCGTCCCTGGCATCCGCGTTTGCCAGGATGACGGCAGCACGCGTACGCAGCGCAATTTGTTTTAGTCGGTCGCTGACATTATCGATGTCGCTGAGCATCTTCTCGACAGAGCGCCGCGCGTTATTTTTATCGCCACGTCGCACCTGTATTTCGGCAATCGCTGTAAACGCATCTGCTTGTTTGTCAGGGTCTGGAATAATATCTGCGGCTGCGAGTGCTTCTTCTGGATTGCCACCAGCGGCCTGAGCTTCGGCGATGTCGCGAAGCGCCACCATGACCAAGCGTGGGTCATTAATCCGAGATGCAGTTTCCATCGCTCGTTCGCCCAATCCGGCGCGCGCTTCAGCGATCAAAATTTCACCCAACGCCCAATCTCTGAGTTCCGCCTTGCCGATGGCTTTGGCACTCTCGAGAGCTTCGCTGAGCAGGCACATTGTGGTTGGCTGATCAAAACACTGAGTCGCATCTCGTGTTGGGTCCGCGACGTCATCAGATTTACCTGATTTGATCAGGTCGCGCGTCACTGGATGGCTCAGAAGTTTAGAGCGCGCATCTGTGATACTTTTGGAGCGGGCTTCTTCGAGTTGGCGCATAAGCTTTCGGACGCTAACGGCGTATTCAAGTTTGCCAATCATATCGAGTGTGATGCGGCCAGTGATGTCTATGCCGGTCGCGCGCTGATAAATGCGGATGGTGGCGCGCGTTGCCTGATTTAGATGACCATCTTCTGGTCCAAGATAAAGCCCAAGTTTCGACAGCGCTTTTTGGGCGCGAAGGACATTCGGGCTGGCAGATAGTCGGTCGATCTTTGGCGCTTGCTCTTCGAACGGTGGAATAGATGCATGTGCTGTATGAACCGAAGCTGCACATAATATAGCGACAGCGCAGGTGCTTGCGCTGAAGAGGCTAAGACGACGGTTATTTTTGGGCACGGCGATCATGCGCGTTTAAAGCTTTCATTGCGAGAAGGATTCAGGCCGAACTATAACGAAATGACATGAAAAACGCTTGTATTTTCGATGTTTGCTTGGCGGCCCGTTCATCAACGCTTAAAACGCCTGAATGGCTGTTTATACTGAAATAGATGATGACGCGCTGATCGCCTTTATGGGGGCATATGATCTTGGCGAAGTTTTGTCCTGCAAGGGGATTGCGGAAGGTATCGAGAATTCGAACTTTCTGGTAACGACCACACAAGGCCCATTTATTTTGACACTCTATGAAAAACGGGTGAACATTGAAGACCTGCCATTTTTTCTCGGATTGATGGATCATTTGGCCGCACATGGTGTGCCGTGTCCGGTGCCGATCCGAACCAAGGCTGGAGAAACTCTGAGAGAATTATCTGACCGCCCTGCGGCTTTGATCAGCTTTCTGCCTGGAATGTGGCCGAAACGTCCGAACGTCCAGCATTGCCGTCACGTGGGTGAAGCATTGGCATTATTTCATACGGCCGGTGAAAATTTTCAGATCAAACGTGAAAATGCGCTGGGCGTCTCTGCTTGGCGTGCCACGTTAGATGCTGGTGTGCAAGATGTGGATAATATTAAGGCTGGATTGTTTAAAAAGCTTACAGCACATCTGGACCGGCTGGAGCGTTCATGGCCGTCTGACCTGCCAACCGGCGTCATCCATGCCGATTTGTTCCCGGACAATGTATTTTTTAGACAAGAGCATTTATCCGGGGTGATCGATTTTTACTTCGCCTGTAATGATATCTATGCCTACGACATTGGAATTTGCTTGAACGCGTGGTGTTTTGAGCCTGACCTTAGCTTCAATGCCACAAAGGCACGCCGCCTGCTGCAAGGTTATCAATCTGTACGGCCATTAGAAGATAAGGAAATTCAGGCGTTACCTGTTCTCGCTGAAGGGGCCGCGATGCGATTCCTTCTGACACGCCTTTATGATTGGCTCAATACACCGAAAGACGCGTTCGTTACGCCCAAAGATCCTATTGAATATCTCAAGAAACTAGAATTCCACTACCATGTAAAAGGACCCGAATCGTATGGCCTCGACTGAAGAAAATAAGAACGCCGTTGAAATTTTCACGGACGGCGCATGTTCCGGGAATCCGGGGCCGGGCGGTTGGGGCGCTATCTTGCGGTGGCGAAGCGAGGAAAAAGAAATTTATGGCGGTGAGCCAGATACAACGAATAATCGCATGGAAATGATGGCAGCGATCCAGGCCCTTGAAGGACTGAAACGCGCAACTAACGTTGTTCTTTATACGGACAGCACGTATCTGCGCGACGGGATTACAAAATGGATTCATGGCTGGAAGCGCAACGGATGGAAAACGGCGGCTAAAAAACCTGTAAAAAACGAGGATTTATGGCGCCGGCTTGATGATGCGTTGGCAGACCATGAAATCGATTTCCGCTGGGTAAAAGGCCATTCAGGCCACCCTGAGAATGAGCGTGCTGATGAATTAGCACGTCTAGGCTCTGAAGCTGCTGCGCAAAAATAATCTGAAATTCGCATAAAAAAAGAACGCGGCCATAATGGGGGCAACCGCGTCCTTTTAAGGGATCCCTTTATATACTCAGTTTAGGGGAGGCTAACCCTGAGTATAGGGAAGGAGAAACTTTAGCTGTTAGGCGAGACCGAGGCTCCAGCGCATACGTTCAGCGGCGCTTGATGATGCGCTTGATGCAGCCTGGAATTCGCGGCCTTTGACTTCCGTGCTCAGGGCTGTGCCCCAACGGTCACGTGTTGCTGTCTGGCCTGGGAACCAATTTGCGAAACTTTTGTCATTGCTACGATTGAACATGTTATTTTCCTCATGTCTGACCCGAACGTTTCGGGGTGTCATTTACTGAAACCAGATGTACTCCCATGAATAATTTAGGACAAAGGATAGATTTTCATTTTATACATGAGCATTTATTCATGTATAACTCATGCATCCTTTTGAACTGTTGAGATTGCCCCATGCAACATCTTCCCCCTATTGCCGCATTACGTGCCCTTGCCGTTGCCTCACGACACCTCAGTTTCACCAAGGCAGCAGACGAGCTCAATGTGACGCAAAGCGCCGTTAGTCATCAGATTAAGTATATTGAAGAGATGTGGGACGTGAAGCTGTTTGAGCGTCGACCACGGCAACTTTTACTGACACCTGCGGGCGAAAAAATGGCAGAGATCGTGAATAAATTCATCGAAGATCTTGGCGAGACGTTAGATGAAATCAAAGCAGAAGAAGGCCATACCGCGCTTAGGGTTGAGGCGCTTCCTTCGCTTGCGGTGAAATGGCTGGTGCCTAGGCTGCAGGCATTTCGCGAAGAACATCCCGAAGTGGATGTGTGGTTATCAACGCGCCATAGCGAACGTCCGGGTCTGGAACGAGGTGATCTCGACGCCGTTATCACGATGGGTGATGGTAATTATCCTGGGTACAAGTCTTGGGAGTTGATGCGTGACTACGTTATCCCGGTCGCACGGCCAAGATTCTTGGAAAAAGTCGGGATGCCTAAAAAGCCAGAAGACCTTTGCAAGCTTCCCTTATTATTACGCCACTCGGGTATTCTGTCGCCGGGTTGGGACTATTGGTTTAATTATGCCGGTGTTGATAAGGATTTATATCAACCAGCTTTGCGTAACGGAACGCGGTTTCCAGATACCAACATGGCGATCCAGGCTGCTTTTGAAGGGCAGGGCGTTGCCTTGGCTAGAAGTGCGCACGTCTGGGAAGACCTGGAGACGGGACGCCTTGTGCGGTTGTTTAATATTCACTGCCCATCGGATGTATCGGTGTACTTTGTTTGCCGTCCTGAACGCGCAGAAAGGCCAGCGATGGTAGCTTGCCGGGATTGGCTCATCAGAGAATCTGCGGCATCTCAGGCAATTTGGGACGCTGCTGAAGAGGAACTGATATCAAAGTAGTGCTGAGCGATAGATAGAAAAAGGGCGTCGCCATGCTTGGCAACGCCCAGTAACTTTTAAGCTTAGAGTTCGCCAAGCATTGATTCGGCGCTGGTTTTCTCAAACGCACCGGCTTCGTCAACATGGATCGACGTGACTTTACCGTCATCGACAACCATTGCGAAACGCTGGCAACGTACACCAAGGCCACGATCTGTAAGGTCAAGAACAAGGTCGGTTGCCTTTGCGAAGTTCGCAGAACCATCGGCCAACATCATGACGTCATCGCCGACATTCTGGTCTTTGCCCCAAGCACCCATGACAAATGGGTCGTTCACGGAAATACATGCAATTGTATCGACGCCTTTTGCTTTGATCGCAGCCGCGTTAGCAACGAAGCCTGGTAGGTGTTTCGCCGAGCAAGTCGGTGTGAATGCGCCAGGTACGCCAAAGATGACGACTTTCTTGCCGGCAAAAAATGCGTCCGTCTCAACGGCATCTGGGCCATCGTTGGTCATTGTATTAATTGTTGTGCTTGGAATCTTGTCGCCCACGTTGATGGTCATTCTATTTCTCCCGGAAAATAAGGTTTTGCTCCTTATTCAAATAGGGCGATTGCTCCTACTTGCAAAGAGTTTTTCTCAGAATTGATGTTCAGGCGCTATTCAAACTGGATGGCGAGTTGCTCAGGCGCTGCTGTGCGAAATCCGGACAGAACATTTCCATTACTCAAAAGCTCGGGTAAAGCGATGCCTTCAGGCGCGCGGGTGCCGTATATGGCATTGAACGGGATTCCATAACGCCCAAAGCTTGAAAGATAGTCCGTAATCACTGGATCTGGCCGTGTCCAGTCTGCGCGCATTGCAACGACATCGGGGCTGTTGAGCAGTTCGAGAATACGCCCCTTTTCCAGCACGAAGCGCTTATTGACCTGACAGGTGATACACCAATCTGCGGTGACGTCGACAAAGACGATACGTCCTTTGCTGACAATGCGTTCAATGGCGGCAGGGTCGAAGTCCTGCCAGGCAATCTTGCTGACACTCGGGGTCTCGGTATCGAGCGGGCCATCCATGTCGCTGATCTCGGCATTGGCGATGGCTGCCATGGTGGCAACAACCAAGACATATGGCGTGGCTTTGTTGATCTCTGGAATCATTGGGATGATTTTGCCCAACCAAACCGCAACGAACACCAAGACAATGCCTGTAACGACGGCTTCTCCGGTGCCAGCAACGCCCGCAATGACGCTCAAGAGCCAAAGTGCTGTGGCGGCAAGGGTTAGCCCCAAAACAAATTTGAGGCGCACCATCCAGGGTCCTGGCTTTGGCATCATCGTGGCTAGTTTTGGTACGGCTGCGACAAGCAGATACGGCGCACTGAGCCCAAGGCCAAGAACAGCAAACACGGAAATGATTTCAATACTGCCACGGGCTAATGCAAAGCCAATGGCTGTCCCTAAAAATGGTGCGGAGCAGGGCGTCGCTAATAATGTTGCGAAAATACCCTGGAGAAAATGACCTGTAAGTCCTTCGCGTCTGCTTCCTTGATGGCTCGCAGATGCGACGGCACCCGGCAGGCGAAATTCAAAGAATCCCCACATGTTGCAGGCAAACATGGTGACCAGGAACGCCATGATAATAAGGAACCAGGGGTGTTGGAACTGAATGCCCCAACCGATGCTGGCACCTATCGACTTGAGAACGATCAGCGCACCCGCCAATACGAGGAATGCGAAAATAATGCCAGCGGCAGATGCCAGGAAGCGCGCACGCACATCACCCGGTGCAGCACCGCCATGCTTCACAACGCTTAAGAACTTAAGCGATAAAACAGGCAATACGCAGGGCATGAGATTGAGAATTAATCCGCCCAGAAATGCGAACACGAGGATAATGGCAATCGAACGAGTAACGGGCTGTCCCGTCGTTGTGGCCAGATGATCGGGGCTATAGGGCTTGGATGCGCCAAGGCTCACGGACGCTTCCATCGCCCGGCCACCATCCAATAATGTGAAGATGAATGATGAGCCTGAAAGTTTCGCAGCGGCCTCGGTAGGGGTACCTAGAAACCCTGATACGGGGATGCGTAAAGTTGCCGATTGCTTGGCATTGGAAAGTCTTGTAGCAGGTGCGCCGAAACCTAATCCAACAGGCCCTTCGAGGTATAAATCTGGTCCCTTGAAAGGTATCTCTGACGTTGCATTGGCGACAACATATAGGCCTTTTTCAGAATGCTCCGTCCATGCTTCTGAAATATTCAAGCGCGCGGCTGATGCGGTTCGGGGGACACGGGAATCAAATTGTCCGATGATATGTGCCAAAGCTGTTGGCGCGCCATTCCCCGCAGGAATTGTCATGCTGACTTGGGCATCATACGGGATGCAGATTTCTTTGCAGGTCAGGTAGCGAATGGTCGCTGAAACCATAGAATCCTTAGCGGTGTCCGTGGCTTTAACTGTGAATGGCAAGATCACGCTGTCTTCGTATCCGAGTGTTTCAAGACCAAGAATCGAGAATCGTAGCGGTACAGGCCAGCTTAACGGCGAAATATCGGCATTCTCAGAGCCGTCGAAGTTCGGCTGTGGTGGAAACCCTGCATCACCAGGTGAACGCCAATAGACTTTCCAGCCGGGCTGCATGGCGAACTCGATACCCGCACGAACCACACCGTCATCGCCAAGGCCATCCCGGGACGCGATGAGACGCACAGTGGCTTGTTCTTCCTCAGCCCACGCCGAGGCAATCTCACTGGCGTTTGCGCTCGCGCTTAAGCCAGCCCAGGCAAAGGCTGTCAACAGGAATGGGATCAGAAAGTGCCGTATCATATTCATCTATCGCCGCATATGGTCTGTTTGAACGGTTTTCGCCATGGCAATGTGTGCCAAGCAGTCCATATATAGCAAGTTAACTTAACGATCTAACGTGATGTTGAGGGCATGTGATGGCCAACGTAATGAGCTATTTTTGGCTGTGCGGGATCAATATGACATAATACTGCCGTATTGATGGCTGATCTTACGTGTAAGAATTTGGCGAGACTTAACAAGGTAGTGCCTGTGTCAGGGTTTTTAGAAGAAGACTTGGAAACTGACCGATATATGACCGGGCGATTTTTAATCGCGATGCCGGGTATGATGGATGATCGCTTTCAACGTACGGTGATTTATATGTGCGCGCATGGTCCAGACGGTGCGATGGGGCTTGTGATCAATAAGCCCTTAGATAGCATTACCTTCCCGGATTTGCTCGAGCAGCTTGAAATTCCAGTGCCGCCCGCGGGCGAAGGTATTGATGTCTTGTTCGGTGGCCCCGTTGAAACGGGTCGTGGATTTGTTCTGCACTCACCCGATTACATGCATGATGCCACCTTGGTGGTTGATGACGATGTTGCGCTGACGGCGACAGTGGATGTTCTTAAGGCTATGGCAAATGGCTCAGGCCCGAAACAGCGATTACTGGCGCTTGGCTATGCAGGCTGGGAAAGTGGGCAGCTAGACGACGAAATTAAAGCCAATGGATGGTTAAGCGTCGATGCTGACCCTAAACTTCTGTTTGATGTTGACGTGGACGCCAAATGGGCACAAGCCATGGCAAAAATCGGGATTGATCCCTCAATGCTTTCAGACGAGGCCGGACATGCCTAAATCAAAAAAATCAAAGGGTGGCTCAGAAGCCGACGCCTTTATGAAAGATCTCATCCAGCGGATGGATAAATGCGACACAGCCGAAAGCCTCAACGATGAAGTATTGATGCCGTTTGTTGTGGCGCTTGAAAAAGTTTGTGGTGCACGCGGCTACGTCATGAATATTTATGGCGAGACCGCAAATATGGTTTTCTCAGGAAACCCCCAGGACGCCGAAACGATCTATCAGATTGTCGAAGCGTACCTGGACGATCAGCAGGACGAATAGAAACGCGAGCGACATACCAATGATGCCGCTCGCGATATCTTTATGATGTTGGTTTGGCTGTTTCCGTCTTAGATAACGGCGCAAATTCAATCGCGCATTTCTTTACTACGGCTACTTTTTCAATGGCATCTCTTTCGCCTTTGAGTTTAGCGTATTCTTGCGCTTGAGGTCCGTCACCACCCTCTAAAAAGAATAATGTGGGCCAGAATAAAATGAGCCCAACACCCATTTGAGCAGCATCATTGTCTGCTGTTTCTTCTAGTTGAGAATGTAGCTCGTTTACCCGATTAGAAATTCGAGTGGCTTCGAGTGTCAATTACTCACAGTCATATTGCTTATACTGTAAATCTGAGACGTACGCTGACTGTATTGCATCAGGCTGGCTTGCACATACCGCAAGAACAGATAGGCTTAGTATCGATAATAGTCGTTTCAAGCGAAGTTCCCCTAAAAAACAAAATTGCAGAATATTTTAATAAATTGCAATCATGTGTTGAAGGTCAGGCAATTAACTGCCCGGGATGGAATAGTTACCGAAAGCGCAGATTGCTACTTGATAAATCGTTCACCGATTTGCAGCCCATAAGGCGCATGCCGCGTTCAATTTCAGTGCGCATTAATTCCAGCGCACGTTCGACGCCTGGCTGACCCGCTGCGGCCAATGGGTACAAATAGAAACGTCCTCCACCAACGGCTTTTGCGCCTAACGACAAAGCTTTTAAAACATGCGTGCCACGTTGTACGCCGCTATCCATGATGACGTCTATTTTATCACCTACGGCGTCAACAATTTCTGCCAATTGATCGAAGGGACTGCGTGATCCGTCAAGCTGGCGTCCGCCATGGTTGGATAAAATGATCCCGGTGCATCCGATGTCGACAGCCTTTCTGGCATCTTCGACACTCATGATTCCCTTAAGACAGAACTGACCATCCCACTGTTTGACCATCTCGGCGACGTCATACCATGTCATCGATGGATCAAGCATCTCGGTGAAATAACGACCAATCGACAGCGGGCCATCGCTCATGTATACGTGTTGATCAAGCTGGGGTAAGCTGAACTTTGCGTGGGTGACATAATTAATGCCCCACATCGGTTTGATGGCGAATTGAAGCATACCTGAAATGGTCAGGCGGAAAGGGATAGAAAACCCTGTGCGAAGATCACGCTCACGGTTGCCGCCGGTGATGCTGTCGACGGTAAGCATCATAATTTCAACGCCGGCCTCCTTGGCGCTTTCCATCATGGCCCGGTTGAGGCCACGGTCTTTGTGATAATAGAACTGATAGACTTGCGGATTGTTATGCTTTTTACGGATCTCGGCGAGGCTCACTGTGCCAAGGGATGAGACGCCAAATATTGTCCCATACTTGGCGGCAGCGGCTGCAACAGCGCGTTCGCCATCATGGTGAAAGAGCCTTTGAAGTGCCGTCGGCGAACAATAAATGGGCATGTCCAGTTTCTGCCCCATGACGGTCACGGACATATCAATGTCTTCAACACCGGTCAGCACGTTGGGTACAAGATCACAGGTCTCAAAGCTTTCCGTGTTGCGTCGGTAGGTCACTTCATCGTCAGCAGCGCCATCAATGTAGTTGAATATCGGGCTTGGCAGCCGACGTTTCGCGAGCTTACGAAAATCATGAAAGTTGTGGCAGTGTTTTAATCGCATTTCTATTCCGCTCCGAAACTCGCTTGGACGATACAATCAGGTATAAACTCGATGTCGTTTATGGGGAATGATTTGGATCAACGGTCATAAGTTCAATGACCGATCCATCGATGATCAACTTGCCTGCGTTCTCAAAGTTTACAGTGATCTTATCGCCGACAATTGTTTGGACACGCCCACGACCCAACTCAGGTGCTTTCGGATGCGCGACAAAGCTGCCTTGCGAAAGAAGCACGTTAGCGGGATGCATTACCATTATTCTAGTTAAACCGCTGGACGAGCGCATCGTGCGTTTCGAGCCCGCTGATAGGACCGATCGCAGAAACCGTTGGCGTCCCTTTAAATAGTCGATCGGCGACACTACGAACGGCATTGTCGTCTACAGCGTCAATATTGTTGACGATCTCATCAACACTTAGGGGGCGGTCAAATAGCATAATATGCCGCGCGAGTTGCTCTGCGCGAGCTGAGGTGCTTTCCCGGGCCATAAGAATACTGGCCTTTAGTTGCGCGCGCGCCCGCTGGGTTTCTTCGGCACCAAGGGTCGTAGAAACTTTGGCAGCTTCTTCAGCTAACAAAGGAATCAGGTCGCCCAGATGCTCAGACCCGGTACCTGCATAGATGCCAAAAATACCAGAATCTTCGTAGCACGATAGAAACGAATAGATCGAATATGCGAGGCCACGCTCTTCGCGCACTTCCTGAAATAGGCGCGATGACATGCCGCCACCGAACACAGTCGATAGAACGGATGCAGCGTAGAAGTCATCATCTTTGTAGCCGACACCATCCAGGCCCAGCACAATGTGAACTTGTTCCAGATCGCGTTCGATACGGCTATCGCCACCATGATAGTGGGCTTGATCTCGTTTTACCCGGGGCGTTGAAGGTAAAGTTTCAAAAGCTTCGCCAACAAGGTCGACCAACTGTGTATGATCTACCCGACCCGCTGCACAAAAAACTGTCGCAGGCGCTGTGTAGCCTTGTTGCCGGTATGTTTGAACGTCATCATGGGTGAAGCCATTGATGACGTCTTCTGTGCCAAGGACGGGGCGTCCAATTGCTTGATCTGGATATGCGACCTCTTGGAAAAGATCAAAGACGACATCGTCTGGCGTATCATTGACTTGGTGAATTTCCTGGCAGATAACGGATTTCTCACGCTCAAGCTCGGCGGGGTCCATCGTCGCGTGCATGAAAATATCAGAGACAAGATCAACCGCGAGATTGATATCTTCCTTAAGTACTTTTGCGTAATACGCAGTGTTTTCGCGCGATGTATAAGCGTTCAGATGCCCGCCAACCGCTTCGATCTCTTCGGCGATCTCACGTGCGTTGCGCCGCTCAGTACCTTTAAAAACCATATGCTCAAGCAAGTGCGAAATACCGCACACGTCGACGGCTTCATCGCGTGATCCTGTCTCAACCCAAGTGCCTAATGAGACTGTTTCAACAGTGTCCATAGTGTCAGTTGCGACACGCATGCCATTGCCAAGTTCGGTAACGCGAACGCTCACGCTGTTCCCTCGGATGTCGCTTTGGTTTTTTCGATGAAGGATTGCATTGCGGCAATGTCATTCTTAATCGAGGCTGACCGTTCTTCTCGGTCATATAGATCAGCCATGCGTTCTGGGAGCGGGGGATGTACGCCCGTCGCACCCTTCACAGCATCGGGAAACTTGGCAGGGTGTGCGGTCGACAGGATGACCATAGGCACGCCATCTTTCTCGTGTTTGGCGCGCGCCGCTGCCAGACCAACCGCTGTATGCGGATCAATTAAGATGTCGTGCTCGGCATAAAATGCGCGAATGGTTTCTGTTGTTTCTGCATCATCATAGCGGGCCGCATCAAATTTCTGACGCACATCGTCAAGCGTCTGAGCATCCACACTGAAGCTACCGGTTTTGCGGAACTCCGTGAGGGTTTGTTCAACACGGGCCCCGTCACGGCCCAGCATATCAAATAGAAGACGCTCAAAGTTAGATGACACCTGAATATCCATGCTGGGGCTCAAGGTCGGTATAACGCCATCCATACGCATTTCACCGCTTTCAAAAAAGCGAGCCAGGATATCGTTTGAGTTTGCAGCGACAACAAAGCGCTTAATCGGCACACCCATTTTCATGGCTGCATAACCCGCGAATACATTACCGAAATTACCTGTCGGCACAGTGAAAGAAACTTCACGGTCGGGAGCACCCAAGTGTAATGCTGCATAAAAATAATAAACGATCTGAGCCATCACACGTGCCCAGTTAATTGAGTTTACTGCGCCTAACTGATGGCGGTCCCGAAATGCTTCGTCATTAAACATCGCTTTGACGAGGTCCTGGCAGTCATCAAACGTGCCCTTGAGTGCGACATTGTGGACGTTGTCTGCAAAAACAGTTGTCATCTGGCGGCGCTGTACTTCAGATACGCGGCCTTCTGGATACAGCATAAATATATCCAGCGAGTCCTTATCGCGGCAGGCTTCAATTGCAGCCGACCCGGTGTCACCAGATGTTGCGCCGACAATTGTTACGCGTTTGTTTTTGGCCTTGAGTACGTAATCAAAAAGGCCACCGAGCAACTGCATAGCAACGTCTTTGAATGCGAGTGTGGGGCCATGGAATAATTCCATCATATGGATGCCATCGCCGACGTTGACCAGCGGTGCGACATGCCCGCCGTCAAAAGTCGTATAAGCGCGATCAATGATTTTCTTTAGTTCGTCGTCAGGGATTGCGCCATCCACGAACGGTTTGATAACCCGAAATGCGAGGTCGTTATAGCTCAGCGTTGACATTTCGGTGAGGTCAGCGTTAGAGAATTGTGGCCATTCGGCTGGGACATAAAGTCCCCCGTCACGAGCCAATCCAGTTAAAAGAACATCGCTGAAATCAAGTTCAGGTGCTCGACCGCGTGTCGAGATATAGCGCACGTGTATCCTCCTCAAAGTCTCATCCGAAATGGATGGATTGATTGTATCGTAAATCTATCTAGTGCCGACGGGTGAAACAAGGACCACGCGTTTGCTCGTCAGGGTTGATATCAGAATTCCGCTGAGGCATGCTTTTCCAAGATGGTTCAATGGGGTGGCGCGATGAAGAAAATTCTACTTACTTTAAGTCTCGCGATCGCAATTCTTGGTGTCTCGAGCCCTGCATCTGCGCATAGCGAAGCGACGCCTCATGGTGTGATTATCAGCACTGGAAGCGAACAGGGTTTATATCATAAGACAGGCCAAACCCTATGTGAGCCTCTGATTACAAAGGGTGTGAAATGCAAAGCACAGCCAAGCCAAGGATCGATTTCAAATCTTATGGCAATTGCGGGCGATAATGTAACTTTTGGGACGGTGCAATCTGACTGGTAATTCCATGCTATACACACTTCCAAAAAGTGGAAGGGGCCGAATCTTAGCCATTTGCGCGCCATTTTCTCTCTTTATCCTGAGCCAATGCAAATCATCGCCAAACGAGATTCAGGTATTAAGAATTGGTCAGACTTAAAGGGCCGCAGTATTGATATCGGACATCTTGCATCTGGCCTTCGACAGACGTTCGAGGAAATGCTCAAGGCTCAGCGACGTAAACATGATTTTTTTGGGGCCGTTTCTGCTGTGCCCTCCAATGAGTAGGTTGATAGGTTTTGTGCTGGAGAATTCGATGCGTTTGTCTATGCAATAGGCATTCCCAGCGCAGCGATGAAACGTGCGGTTAGCGAATGCAACGGTTTGATGATTGAGCCGCACCGGACCATTGTTCGTAAACTTGTTACTGCCGCACGGCCGTATTATGCGAAGGTAAAAATTCCGGCGAAGACGTATTGGGATGGGTAGCCAAAGGTAAATACTTTTGGTGTCCTTGCAACATTGGTGACAAGCCAATCGGCCGATCCAAAAATTGTAAAGACACTGGTTGAGGCAATATTTGAGAATCTATCGACGTTCAAAGCTTTACATCTGGCGTATGAAAACTTAAAGCCCGCTCAAATGATTTCAGATGGCCTAAGCGCACCATTACATGATGCAGCCAAGGCCTATTACGTGAGCCAAGGGTGGCTCAACTAACGCTGCTTAGTCTGGCAGGTATCGTGCTTTTAAATGTTTCTTGAACGGGGCTGCCTCAAGTGGACGACCT
>Ga0115565_10001016_pt1 | contig 23876 bp, 18 predicted proteins | sample COGITO_mtgs_1105_FD_87199 | JGI IMG/M metagenome (GOLD analysis project Ga0115565, IMG submission 87199) | Pelagic marine microbial communities from North Sea - COGITO_mtgs_110530 | ecosystem: Environmental > Aquatic > Marine > Epipelagic | place: Germany:Helgoland, sampling site Kabeltonne... | reverse complement strand
TTACGTTTATGTTTTGTTTCTAAAATTGGCATAATTTAAAAATACCTACAAGGTTATTGAAACCTTGCAAGATGAATTATTTACTTAGCGCTGACAGCTAAAATCATTTTTAATTTATTCTTGTTAGCGATATCAATTACTTGCATCACATTTTTATAAGGCACATCTTTATCGCCTCTAATAATGATGGTTTTATTTTTATTTGCACCCACATTTCTTAAAATTTCGTTTTCTAAATTCGCAGAACTTACTTGTGTTTTATCAATATAAAAAAGCGATTCGTTTGTGATTGAAACTGCTACAGATTTACTATTTTCAGTTTTTCCACCCGCTTTTGGTAATAAAACATCAATAGCACTTACAGTTACTAAAGTTGATGTGAGCATAAAAAATATCAACAATAAAAAAACAATATCGGTCATGGACGACATATTGAATGTTGGGTTTATTTTATTTCTTCCTCGTAAATTCATGCTTTTAGTTCAAGGTTTAAAGTTCCAAATTCAAGATTTGCGTTAAAAGTCATCAACTTTGAATCTTGAATCTTAAACTTTGACTATTTTTTTTATACTGGTTCGTTTAACAAATCTAAAAACTCAACCGATTTTGCTTCCATTTGATACACCACTTTATCGGTTCTTACCACTAAATGATTGTAAGTTACATAAGCAATAATACCCACAATTAAACCAGCAACTGTGGTTGTCATAGCTGTATACAACCCATCTGAAAGTAATTTTATATCTATTTGGCCACCTGCATTTGCGATTTCATGAATAGCAACAATCATTCCAATAACTGTTCCTAAAAAACCAATCATGGGTGCTGCTCCTGCAATGGTTGCTAAAACAGAAACGTTTTTTTCAAGTTGATATACCTCTAACTTTCCTGCTGTTTCAATAGCTGTATTGATGTCTTCTAAAGGTTTCCCTATTCTAGAGATTCCTTTCCCAATTAAACGCGCAGTTGGTGTATTTTTACTTTTACAAAGGGCATTTGCAGACTCTAATTTTCCATTAGAAATATAATCTCTAATCTGATTCATAAAATTCTCATCAATTTTAGAGGCTGCTTTAATAGCAAAAAAACGTTCAAAATAAATATATAAACCAACAGCTAATAGCACAAAAAGAATGGCGATTATTATTTGACCTCCTAAACCACCATCCATAATTAGTTTATAGATAGATAGTGTTTTTTCCTCTTGAATAGCTTCTTCTAATAAATCTTGATTTTCTTGAAAAAATGATATCATTCAACTATTTTTTTAAGTTCTTTATTTATAACGACTAATCTTATTTTAAATTGTTTCAATGGTAAAGAATAACATTCCTTATTTCATAAAAAAAATGCCATTCCAATTGCATATGAAATGACATTTTATATTTTTTATATTGCTCATTAAAACAATGTTCTTGTTACCATAAATGCTGCAGAACCAACTACAAAACCAATTAGTGCTAACCAAGATATTTTCTTTAAATACCAGAAAAAGTCAATTTTTTCCATTCCCATTGCTACCACTCCAGCAGCAGAACCAATAATTAACATACTTCCTCCAGTTCCTGCAGAAAATGCAATAAAGTGCCATAATTCATTATCCATAGGCTCTGTAAACATTCCTAAACTGGCTGCTACTAAAGGTACATTATCGATTACTGCAGAACCAACACCTAACAACATGACTACCAAATCTGAAACTCCAGCTACCCCTTCAACATGCATTTCTGTTCCCATCATTGGCACAGTTTCTTGCAAGGTGGATGCAAACTTAAATAGAATTCCTAAAGACTCTAAAGCAGCAACTGCCATTAAAATTCCTAAGAAAAACAAAATACTTGGCATTTCAATTTTTGATAAAGAGCTATGAACTGGGCTGTGATGTGCAGCAGCTGAATGTTCATCTGCTTGGTCTCCTTCTACTGTAGAAATAGAGAATTTAGATTTACTAAAAATTTCTGCACAAGTAGCAACGATTGCTAAAGACAACATCATCCCAACATAAGGTGGTAAATGGGTTACTGTTTTAAAAATCGGGACAAAAACAATGGCTCCCAAACCGATTAACAACATTCTTCCACTAAATTTACTTTTTGGTTTTTCAACGGCATTTTCATCAAAATCGATATCTCCTTGAAAGGCAGGTAAAAATGATGCAATAAATGATGGAACAACCATACATAATAAAGAAGGAATAAATAGATATTCAATTAATTTTAAGGTAGAAACTTTTTTACCAATCCAAAGCATGGTTGTGGTAACATCTCCAATAGGAGACCATGCTCCACCAGCATTTGCTGCAATAATAATTAAACCTGCAAACCAGATTCTTTCATCTCTATTTTTAACAATTTTCTGTAAAATAGAAATTAATACAATGGTTGCTGTTAAGTTGTCTATAATCGCTGAAAGTATAAAGGCTAAGACTGAAAACATCCATAAAAGCTTCTTTTTACTTTTAAAATTTACATAATTTTTGATCGTTGAAAATCCATCGAAATAATCAATAATCTCAACAATAGTCATCGCTCCTAAAAGAAAAACCAAAATTTCTGCAGTTTTCCCTAAGTGATGTAACAACGTTTCTTCAACTAGATGCATTTTATTTTCATGAGCCATCGCTCCAAAATTATCGACTAAAGCATGGTTGCTAGAATCAAACCAATTTGAAAAACTATCTACGCCCAAAGCAACAATAGCCCAACAAACTGCCATCATAATTAAAGCCGGAATTAGCTTGTCTAACTTTATATTGTGCTCTAAAGTAATGGCTAAATAACCCAGTACAAATACGATAATAATTATTGATTCCATATATATTAATTTAGTTTAAATTAGTTGTTTTAATGCGATTTCGAATGCTGTTGAGCAAATTTTTGTTTTGGACGCACTTTTGTTAAATGTTTTCTGCAACGCTTTTTTAATGGTATTTGAGGTATCATCAAAAATAGATTTATCTTGCATTGGCAAAGGAACTCTTGCTTCCATTAAGTATGCAAAAACTCTTGCTATTCCACAATTAGAAATAAAATCTGGCAACAAACTTAAATGATTATCTGTATATTCCATAATCGGCCCAAAGAAAATTTCTTTATCTGCAAAAGGCACATTCGCTCCAGGAGAAATAACTTCTAACCCTGTATTAATCATTTGTTGCACTTGGTCTTGGGATACCAATCTTGATGCAGCTGCAGGAACAAATATTTCTGCTGGCAAGCTCCAAATTTTTTCATTTATCTCTGTAAAAGGAATCATATTTTTAGAAACTAATTGATTTCCATCTTTCGATAAAAATAAATTCGTCATTTCATCTTTTGTAAATCCTTTTTCATTGATAACTCCTCCTTGTCTATCTATAATTCCAACTACTTTTGCACCTAATTGAGTTAAATAATAAGCTGCTGCTGAACCTACATTTCCAAAACCTTGAACAATTGCTCTTTTACCTTCAATAGTTCCACCATAAATGTCATAATAATGTTTTACAGCCTCTGCAACTCCATAGCCAGTTAACATATCTGCAACTGTATATTTTCTAGAAATATCTGGAGAAAAATGTTTGTCTTCGATCACTTTAATTACGCCTAAACGCAATTGACCAATTCTATTTATTTTATCTGCTTCTGTTGGCTTAAAATGTCCGTTAAAAATACCTTCTTGAGGATGCCAAACACCACAATCTTCGGTAATCGGAATTACATCTTTATCAGCATCCACATTTAAATCGCCTCCAGTTCCATAATAATGTTTCAATAATGGCGTAACTGCTTTGTACCAACGTTCTAAAACACCTCTTTTTCTTGGATCATTTGGATCGAAGTTAATTCCAGATTTTGCACCACCAATTGCGGGTCCAGAAACTGTAAATTTCACTTCCATGGTTTTTGCTAAAGACAAAACTTCGTTCATATCCAAACCTTGCCTCATTCTTGTTCCACCTCCTGCAGCACCTCCTCTTAAAGAGTTTATAACTGTCCAACCTTCTGCTGCTGTTTCTTGATCTTTCCAATGAAACACAATTTCCGGCTGTTTATTTTCGTAAATTTTTAATAATTCTTTCATATTTAATTTTGATGATTTTTCAACTTATTTTTTTATTTTTCTAAAGCAATTTTATTTAAAACCTTGATTAGAATAGCTAAAGTTGATTCATTTTTTAAATTAATTTTAAGAATTATTATTGTTGATAACTGTTCCTGACAAACTTACTGTAAAATTTGTAATTTTTAAAATATTTATATTAAAAGTATTGTTGTTTTTTTGGTTTTGGATTTACTTTTAAAATAATATATTAAGGATAAAAAACAACTCCAGAGGAATGATCTCGACTTGCACCTGTAACCGATTTTAAACAATTAATTTTGTCATTAACCTTTAATAAACCTAAAAAAGCAAAAATTAAAGCCTCTTTATAATCGATTAATTCTTTAGCTGGCAATTGAATCTTATTTTCTGCATGGAATTCAATTCTTTTCATCAAAAAAGTATTAAAAACACCTCCACCAGTTATTAAAACAGCGTTATTTTTGAAAATTACTTTGCTTATTTGTAATGCGATATGCTCAACAAACGTTCTTAAAATTGATGAAATATCGGTTTCAAATTCATCAATTAAAGGAAAAATATTTTGTTGAACCCATTCCAATCCTAAAGATTTGGGTGCTTTTTGTTGATAAAAGTTAAGCTCATTCAATTTTTCTAAAAGTGCTTTATTTAATTTTCCTTCGGATGCAATTGCACCAGATGCATCATATTCTAAACCAATTTTATTGGCGTAAAAGTTCAAAACAATATTTACAGGACAAATATCAAAAGCAATTCTTTTTGAATCTTTATGAAAGGACACGTTTGAAAATCCACCAAGGTTTACACAAAAATCATACTTCGAAAATAAAATTTTGTCTCCAATTGGCACTAAAGGCGCTCCTTGCCCACCGAATTTTACATCTTGCGTTCTAAAATCGCACACTACCTTTTGCTTTGTAATTTTTGCTATTTCTTGCCCATTGCCTATTTGTAAAGTTATTCCTTTTTCGGGTTGATGCAAAATAGTATGCCCATGAGATGCTATAAAATCTATCTTTTCAATATTATAATTGCTGATAAAGTTATTGATAGTTCCCCCTAAAAATTGCCCAAAAATGACATCTAGTTTTTGCAATGCCTTTTCATCAGAAAAAATAGCGTTCTGCAAAAGTTGCTTCCATTCTTTGGAATATGGAATGGTTTCTGCATGCACTATCCTAAAATCTCGATACGCATCATTCTTAAAACAAACGTACACCAAATCAATTCCATCTAAAGAAGTGCCAGACATTAAACCGATTGCAAAAGTTTCGTTTATAATCATATCAGTAAAAATAATAAACTTTATTGAAAATATGTTACGAAATCGATATATTTGCACTCGTAAATTAAGAATATAACAAAATATACCTATGGATTTTAGCTTAACAGAAGAGCATATCATGATTCGTGATGCAGCAAGAGATTTTGCACAAACAGAATTATTACCTGGCGTTATTGAAAGAGACAACAAACAGGAGTTCCCTCAAGAATTGGTCAAAAAAATGGGCGATTTAGGTTTTATGGGAATTATGGTAGATCCAAAATATGGAGGAAGTGGAATGGATGCTATTTCTTACGTTTTAATCATGGAAGAATTGTCAAAAATTGATGCTTCTGCTTCCGTAATTGTTTCCGTAAACAATTCTTTGGTTTGTTATGGACTTGAAGCTTATGGAAATGAAGCACAAAAGGAAAAATATTTAACAAAATTGGCAACAGGCGAATTTGTTGGTGCGTTTTGTTTATCTGAGCCAGAAGCTGGTTCTGATGCAACATCACAAGCAACAACCGCTATTGATAAAGGAGATCATTATGTAATTAACGGAACCAAAAACTGGATTACAAGTGGTGGACGATCTGACGTTTATTTAGTAATTGCACAAACTGACAGAGAAAAAGGACATAGAGGAATCAATGCATTTATCGTTGAAAAAGGAACAGAAGGCTTTCATATAGGTCCAAAAGAAGATAAATTAGGAATTAGAGGGTCAGACACGCATACACTGCAATTTAATGACGTAAAAGTACCAAAAGAAAACAGAATTGGTGAAGATGGTTTTGGTTTTAAATTCGCCATGAAAACACTTTCTGGAGGAAGAATTGGTATTGCTGCACAAGCTTTAGGTATTGCTGCAGGTGGTTACGAACTGGCTTTAAAATATTCTAAAGAGCGTAAAGCATTTGGAACAGAGATCTGCAATCATCAAGCAATTGCCTTTAAATTAGCAGATATGTATACAGAAATTGAAGCTGCAAGAATGCTGGTTATGAAAGCTGCTTGGGACAAAGACCAAGGCAATAATTACGACATGTCATCAGCAATGGCAAAACTTTACGCAAGTAAAGTTGCTATGGAGCAAACTGTGGAAGCTGTTCAAATTCATGGTGGAAATGGTTTCGTTAAAGAATATCATGTAGAGCGTTTAATGCGAGATGCAAAAATTACACAGATTTACGAAGGAACTTCAGAAATTCAGAAAATTGTAATTTCTAGAGGCGTTATTAAAGGATAAACATCCCATTATATATAAGTGTTAATAATCCTGCAAAGTTCTTATGCTGAATTTATTTCAGTATTGAACTTTGTAGGATTTTTTTTTACTAAAGTTTTTTCTATTGGAAGTGTTTTTTTTTTTAACCGTAATAATTTGTCATTTCGACGTTAGGAGAAATCTCACACAACAGAAACCACAACACTGAGCAACCCTATGTGATTTCTCCCTTTGGTCGAAAAGATAATATTGCATGGTATCATTCGTGGTTCTTTTTTTAGATTCCAAGGTAATACAATACTACATATTCAACTCAATAGTATAGAGTTGCAAACCAGAAGATGGTGCATTATTTCTCAAAAATTTACGATCATTATCTTCCTTTAAAGAAGCCTCAATAAATTGTAAATCAAGATTTCCTTTCCCTAGTTCAAACAAGGTTGCCATCATTAAGCGAATTTGATATCGAAGAAAACCTTTTCCTTTCACTTTTAATATAAAGGATTTTTCAGGAAAAAAATTAGCCACTAAAACATCGTTTTCAACAATTTCACAAGTATTTATAGTTCTTTTAAAAATTGTCTTCTCTGAGGGTTTCGTGCAATACTTATGAAAATAATGTTCACCTTCAAATAGTTTTGCGCCTTTTTGCATTAATTCAATATTTAAATATTCGTTTATATTTACTACAAAAGGAGCAGCAAACGGATGATTTTTCTCGCCAAAAGAAAAGTAATAATGATATTCTTTTATTTTATCAGCTTTAATTATATTGAAACTTCTGGAAACTTGCTGCATTGAAATTGCTCTAAAATCTGGAGGAAAATTTAAATTCAAAGACTTTATAAAAGCTTCTTCCTTTAAAATTTCGTTCGTAAAAAGCTGAAGATAATAAGAATTTGCAGAGACTTTTGCATCTGTTCTACCCACTCCAATTGTTTTACAACTACCCTCTTGCATCACAAAAGACAAACTTTTATCGACAATATCATGCAATGTTTTAGCATTTGTTTGTTTTTGCCAACCAGAAAACCTAAAACCGAAGAATTGTAAAGAAATTAGATAAGAAATTGAATATTTCATAGGTTCAAATATACAATAATTACATTTTTTTTTAAAAAAGGTGCATTTTTATGAATATCTCAAAATTACACGTTCATTTTTTACTAACCCTATATTTTATATGTTAAAAAAAACCAAAAATATGTTTATGATAAAATAACCCCCTTTTTTTTGAGGGTACATGTTAAAAATACAACGTTTTCGAAAACACACACCCTTGTCAGTCTAATTTTAATATATACATTTACCCCGTTCAAATAATATTAAAACAATAACAAACTAAAAGAACATCATTATGAAAAAAATTATTTTAACTTTATTATTAGCGACTAGTGTACTAGTAAATGCACAAGAAGAGGAAAAAAAATCATTTACTTTAAGTGGAAGTGTTGATACTTATTTTAGAGGTAATATTAGCGGAGGCAATTTTGATACTGCTCCAGGTAGTTCATTCGCAAATCAACCGGGTTTTGCATTGGGTATGATTAATTTAATTGCAGGTTATGAAGGTGATAAAGTTGGTTTTGTTGCAGATATGGTATATGGACCAAGAGGTGCAGATGCAGTATTTAATTCTGTTGGAAATTCTTCATCAATTGTAAATCAATTATATGCTTATTGGAAAGTAAGTGAAAAAGTTACAATAACTATGGGTAACTTCAATACTTTTTTAGGGTATGAAGTAATTTCTCCAACTGCAAACTTTAACTATAGTACATCTTATTTATTCTCTTATGGCCCATTTAGCCATACAGGTATAAAAGCAGATTTTACTTTAGGAGAAAATACTTCTTTAATGTTAGCGGTTATGAACCCAACTGATGCAACAGAATTTAACCCAACTGGTAGTTACGCTTTAGGAGCTCAATTAGGTGTTTCTGGTCAATATTTCAATTTATTAGTTGACCCTAGTTTCCTTGAAGTTGATTATACTGGAGGTTTTGATCTTTCCGATTCTTTCTTTTTAGGAATAAATGCAGCATATAATAGTGGTAACGATGACGCAGCAGGTTTTTATGGTGCAGCTTTATACCCACAGTTTGCAACTTCAGATTCTTTTAAAATTGGTTTAAGAGCTGAATATTTTGTAGAAGATGGTGATTTTGGAGCAATTGGAACGGGTGTAGCAGATTCTAGTGTTTTCGCAACTACTTTAACAGGTAATTATACTATAGGTTCTTTAACAATAATTCCAGAATTAAGATTAGATTCTGCATCTGAGGTTGCTTTTGTAGGTGATAAAGCTTTAAGTTCATTTGCAATAGCTGCTGTATACTCTTTCTAAGAAAAAGATAAAAGATTCCAAAAAATAATTACTAACTAAAATTATAAAATATGAGTTTATTTTTAACATTATTTCAAGACGCTCCTGCTACTGAAGCTGCTAAAGTTTTAGAGCAAGTAAATGGAGACATGGGAATGCTTTGGATGCTGATTGCAGGGATCCTAGTTTTCTTGATGCAAGCAGGTTTTACATTGGTAGAATCTGGTATGACAAGATCAAAAAACGCGGTAAATATCGCTATGAAAAACTTACTAGACATTTGTGTTGGATCTATCACATTTTGGTTAGTTGGGTATTCTTTAATGTATGGAGATACTTCTAACGGATGGTTTTTCTGGAGTGGATTATTCCAAGGAGAAGGCGCAGATTTATTCTTTCAAACAATGTTTGCTGCAACAACAGCAACAATTGTATCTGGAGCAATTGCAGGTAGAACAAAATATTCAACATATATTATATTTTCTTTAGTAATGACTGCTGTTATTTATCCAATTTCTGGAGGATGGCAATGGCAAGGTGAAGGTTGGTTGACTAAATTAGGTTTTATTGACTTTGCTGGTTCATCTATTGTACATTCTGTAGGTGGTTGGGCTGCTTTAGTAGCTGCAATGATGGTAGGTCCAAGAATTGGAAAATATATTGACGGAAAAGTATTTGAAATTCCTGGTCATAATCAAATATTAGCAACTTTAGGAGTTTTTATTCTTTGGTTTGGTTGGTTTGGTTTTAATGGTGGATCTCAATTAGCTTGGGGTGGTGCTGATGCAGTTGCTGCTTCAAACGTAGTATTAATTACAAATTTAGCTGCTGCTGCAGGTGGATTAGGAGCATTAATTACAACTTGGATTTGGTACGGAAAACCAAACTTAGCGCAAACCTTAAATGGTACTTTAGCTGGTTTAGTTAGTATAACTGCTGGTTGTGGAAACATGTCTGCTGGTGGTGCTGTTTTAGCTGGTTTAATTGGAGGTATATTGGTTGTATTTTCAATTGAATTTATAGAAAAGAAATTAAAAATTGACGATGCAATTGGAGCAGCTTCTGTACATGGTGTTGCAGGTGTTTGGGGAACAGTTGTAATTGGTCTTTGGGGTATAGATGGTGATACTGGTATTGGTTTATTCAATGGTGGTGGAGCAACTCAATTGGGAGTTCAAGCATTAGGTTCTTTAGCATACGCAGTTTGGGCTGTTGGTTTATCTTTTATAGTTCTTGGAATTTTAAAAGCTACAATGGGCTTACGTGTTTCTAAAGAAGTAGAAATAGAAGGTTTAGATATTTCTGAACATGGTTCTATTGCTTATCCTGGTAAAAGAGTAAGAGAAATTGATGAAGATAAATAAGACAAAAAATAGTAACCTTTAAATGGGCAATCACGCAATTTTAAAAATTGCGTGATTTTTTGTACTATTTTTTGTTACATTTCAACCAAAATATTAATCAATAACAATTTATCATGAAGAAAATTGAAGCAATTATTAGAAAATCTAAATTTAGTGCAGTAAAAGAAGCACTTCATCAAGTTGATGTAAACTTTTTCTCTTATTGGGATGTAACAGGTTTAGGAAACGAAAAAGAAGGACATGTTTACAGAGGTATTAGCTACAGTACTAGCGATATTCAAAGAAGATATTTATCGATTGTAGTAAATGACGATTTTGAACAAATAACAATTGATGCGTTACTTAAATCTGCAGCAACAGGAGATGTTGGAGATGGTAAAATATTTGTATCTGACATTACAGAGGCTTACAGAATAAGAACAGGAGAAAAAGGAGGATCAACTTTAAAGAAAACATCAAAATAAAAAAAACATGGAAGGATTATTTACAGCAAATAATGTATGGATGATGATCTGTACAGCACTCGTTTTCTTTATGCACACAGGTTTTGCATTTTTAGAAATTGGGTTGACAAGACAAAAAAACACCATTAACATTTTATTTAAGAATATATTTATAATCACTGTAGGTCTATTACTATATTATATAGCAGGTTTTAACTTAATGTATCCTGGTTTTGCAGAAGGTTCTGCAGGATTCTTTGACTTTGCAGGTTTTGGAATTGCAGCTCCAGAAAACGGAATGACGCCAGAATATGCTGATGGTGGCTATACTTGGTGGACAGATTTCTTATTTCAAGGAATGTTTGCAGCAACAGCAGCAACGATTGTTTCTGGTGCAGTAGCAGAAAGAATGAAAATTGGATCTTTTATGATTTTTACAATAATTTACGTTGGTTTAGTGTATCCAATTGCAGGTTCTTGGAAATGGGGTGGAGGATTTTTAGACCAAATGGGATTCTATGATTTCGCAGGTTCTACCTTAGTACATTCAGTTGGTGGTTGGGCAGCTTTAGTGGCTGTTTGGTTATTAGGCCCAAGAATTGGGAAATTTAAAGATGGAAAAGCACAAGCAATTCCAGGACACAATATTCCATTAGCAACTGCAGGAGTTTTAATTCTTTGGTTAGGATGGTTTGGTTTTAACGGTGGTTCAGTATTATCTGCAGATCCAGCTTTAACTTCATTAACTTTAGTAACAACTTGCTTAGCAGCAGCAGCTGGTGGTGTTGTAGCTGCATTTGTATCATTCTTAAAATATAAAAACTTAGATTTAACAATGTTTTTAAACGGAATATTAGGAGGTTTAGTTGGTATTACTGCTGGTGCAGATGTAATGACACCAGAAAGTGCTATTATTATTGGTGGTATTGCTGGCGCTATTATTGTTTTTGCTGTTGCTTTTATAGATGCTATTAAATTAGATGATCCTGTTGGAGCAATTGCAGTGCATTTAATTTGTGGAATTTGGGGAACTTTAGCTGTTGGTATTTTCTCTACAAATCCAGAACACACATTCTTAATTCAATTAACGGGTGTTGGTTGTTATGCAGCTTTTTGTATTGTATCAACATTCATTATTATTTTTACTTTAAAGAAAACAATTGGAATTAGAGTAAGCGAAAAAGAAGAAGTAGAAGGTTTAGATATGCACGAACATGGAATGGATGCTTATCCAGATTTCCGTTTAAACGATAACTAATAAATTTACTTTTTAAAACAAAAATTACCTTAAAGATTCATTTCTTTAGGGTAATTTTCTTGTTTTTATGAATTTGATAATTAAAATCCATATAATTATCATAAATATTATTTTTACATATTTATATTCATTTCATCATAAAAATTACATCAAAAGACCATAAATACTGAATTATCTACAACAAAATACATAGATTTGTAGATATAACTTATTATATTATGGAGAAACAAGGCTTATATTTACCGGAGTTCGAACACGAAAATTGTGGTGCTGGTTTTATTTGTAATTTGAATGGCGATAAAACGAATCAAATTATACATGATGCACTAGAAATACTCGTAAAATTAGAACATAGAGGTGGTGTTAGTGCAGATGGAAAAACAGGAGATGGTGCTGGACTATTAATTGATATTCCTCACGAATATTTTCAAAGAGTTTGTGAATTTCCAATTCCTGAAAGAAGAGAATATGCTGTTGGGATGGTTTTTTTACCAAAAGTATCTAATCAATATAATTTTTGTAAAACTACCTTCGAAAAAGAATTAAAAGAACAAAATTTAGCAATTTTAGGCTGGAGAAAAGTTCCTGTAGATTCTTCGCAATTAGGTGAAATTGCCTTGGCTTCAGAACCAAATATCGAACAATTATTTGTTGGAAAAACAGATGATATTGATGAAGCTACTTTTAAAGCAAAACTATATGCCGCAAGAAAAATAGCAGAACATACCATCAGAAATTCTAAAATTTCTGAAAGCAAATATTTTTATGTACCAAGTTTATCAATCACCACCATTATCTATAAAGGTATTATTATGCCAGAAGATATTGGTCCTTACTATAAAGACTTACAAGAAATAGATTTAGTAACACGTTTAGCATTAGTGCATCAACGTTTTTCTACGAATACAATGCCAACTTGGGAGTTAGCACAACCTTTTAGACACATATGTCAAAATGGGGAAATTAACACTTTACGTGGAAATGTAAGTAGAATGCGTGTGCGTGAAGAAATCATGAAAAGTGATGTTTTTGGTCCACAGATTGAAAAATTATTCCCGATTATTTTACCAGGAAAATCGGATTCTGCATCTATGGATATGGTTGTTGAATTGTTGACTCATACAGGACGTTCATTACCTGAAATTATGATGATGATGATTCCTGAAGCTTGGGAAAAACATGCAACAATGTCTAAAGAACGTAAAGCTTTTTACGAGTACAATGGTTGTATTATGGAACCTTGGGATGGACCAGCTTCTGTACCTTTTACGGATGGTGATTATATTGGAGCTTTGTTAGATAGAAATGGTTTAAGACCTTCTAGATACACAGTTACAAAAAGTGGAAAACTAATTATGTCATCAGAAATTGGTGTTGTAAACATAGATCCATCAGATGTAAAAAAACATGGAAGATTAGAGCCAGGAAAAATGTTTTTGGTTGATATGAATAAAGGTCGAATTATTGAAGATGAAGAAATAAAGGCTAAAATTGTTTCTGAAAGACCTTACCAAGAATGGTTAGATAGTACTCGTTTACATTTAAAAGACGTTCCTTATACGAATGAAACTTGCCCAATAGAAACCATTGATATTAAAACGCGCCAACGTTTATTTAATTACACTTTCGAAGATATTCAAGAAGTAATTACACCCATGGCTCAAGTTGGTAAAGAGGCTTTAGGTTCTATGGGAATTGACACTCCTTTAGCTGTTTTGTCTGACAGACCTCAATTAATATCCAATTATTTTAAGCAATTATTTGCCCAAGTAACCAACCCTCCTTTAGATGGAATTCGTGAAGAAATTGTAACTGACATCAGCTTAAATTTAGGAAAAGATAGAAACATTTTCAGCATTACAGATAGACAATGTAGAAAATTAAGAATTCAAAATCCTGTAATATCGAATGCCGATTTAGAAAAAATTAGAAGTATTGATATTGAAAGCTTTAAAGCAGCAACAATTCAAATTTTATATAAAAAATCAGAAGGTTTAAACGGAATAGAAAACGCACTGGATAACATCGTTATTCAAGTTGAAAAAGCATTAGAAAAGAAAAATAATATTATTATTTTATCAGATAGAGGTGTCAATAAAGAATTAGCACCAATACCTGCTTTATTAGCTTGTTCATTTGTAAACCATCAATTAAACCGTTTACGTAAGCGTTCTTATTTCGATATTATTATTGAATCTGCAGAACCTCGTGAACCGCATCATTTTGCAACTTTATTCGGATATGGAGCAAGTGCCATTAACCCTTATATGGTGAACGAAATTATCAGAATGCAAGTTAAAGAAGGCTTTATTACTGATATGGATGAGCAAAAAGCTGTTGATAATTTTAACACTGCCATTGGTAAAGGTATTTTAAAAGTGATGAACAAAATCGGAATCTCTACTTTACATTCTTATAGAGGTTCTCAAATTTTCGAAATCGTAGGGTTTAACTCACAATTTGTAGAAAAATATTTTCCATATACAGCCTCAAGAATTGAAGGAATTGGTTTGTATGAGGTTGAAAAAGAAATTGATCAACGTTACAAGCAAGCCTATCCAGATAATCAAATTGATAAAAATTTAGGGTTAAATATTGGTGGAGATTATAGATGGAGAAGAAATGGGGAACGTCATTTATTCAATCCAACAACGGTTTCTAAATTACAACAAGCAGTTCGTTTAAGCGACCAAGCAAGTTATGATGTGTATGCAAAAGCCATCAATGAGCAAGCAGAAAGTTTAATGACCATTCGTGGTTTGTTTGAGTTTGACAATTTGGACCCAATTCCATTAGAAGAAGTAGAACCTTGGACAGAAATTGTAAAACGTTTTAAAACGGGTGCCATGTCTTATGGATCAATTTCTAGAGAAGCACATGAAAATTTAGCCATTGCTATGAACAGAATTGGAGGAAAATCTAATTCTGGTGAAGGTGGTGAAGATAGAAAACGTTTCCAAAAAGATATCAATGGTGATAGTAGAAACTCTGCCATAAAGCAAGTTGCTTCTGGTAGATTTGGAGTTACTTCTCACTATTTAACAAACGCTAGAGAAATTCAAATTAAAATGGCACAAGGTGCAAAACCTGGTGAAGGTGGTCAATTACCTGGCTACAAAGTTTTACCTTGGATTGCTGCTGCAAGAAACTCAACACCTTTTGTTGGGCTAATTTCTCCTCCTCCACATCATGATATTTATTCGATTGAAGATTTAGCTCAATTAATTTTCGATTTAAAAAATGCCAATCGTGAAGCAAGAATTAATGTAAAATTAGTTTCAGAAGTTGGTGTAGGAACCATTGCTGCTGGTGTTGCAAAAGCAAAAGCAGATGTTGTTTTAATTTCTGGTTATGATGGTGGAACAGGAGCTTCTCCTTTAACATCCTTAAAACATGCAGGTTTACCTTGGGAACTTGGTTTAGCAGAAGCACAACAAACTTTGGTAATGAACAGTTTACGTAGTAGAATTGTTGTAGAATGTGATGGCCAATTAAAAACAGGTAGAGATGTTGCGATTGCAGCTTTATTAGGTGCAGAAGAATTTGGTTTTGCTACAGCTCCTTTAGTGGCTTCTGGTTGTATTATGATGCGTAAATGTCATTTAAATACTTGCCCAGTAGGAATCGCAACTCAAGATAAAGAACTACGTAAAAACTTTAAAGGAACTCCAGAACACGTTATTAATTTCTTCTTTTATATTGCTGAAGAATTAAGAGCAATTATGGCACAATTAGGGTTTAGAACCTTATCAGAAATGGTTGGGCAAACCCATAAAATTAATGCCAATAAAGCAATTAAGCATTATAAAGCAAAAGGATTAGATTTATCTAGTATTTTACATAGACCCGATTCTTATAGAAAATTAGTCGTTAGTAATACAGAAAAACAAGAACATAATCTAGAAAATGTTTTAGATTTTACAATTTTAAAAGATTCTCATAGAGCATTATATCGTAAAGAAAAAATGACACTAAATTATCCTATAAAAAACACAAACAGAGCAGTTGGAGCAATTGTAAGTAATGAAATTTCAAAAATTTATGGCCATTTAGGATTGCCAGAAGATACTTTAAACATTAATTTTAAAGGTTCAGCAGGTCAAAGCTTTGGTGCTTTTGGAGCACATGGATTAACCTTCATTTTGGAAGGAAACACAAACGATTATTTAGGAAAAGGGTTATCTGGTGCTAAATTAATCGTTAAAAAACCACCAACAGCAACCTTTTTAGCTGAAAACAATATTATAGTTGGAAACGTATGTATGTTTGGTGCTGTTGATGGACAGGCTTATATTAACGGAATTGCAGGAGAACGTTTTGCAGTTCGTAATTCTGGAGCAACTGCTGTTGTAGAAGGTGTAGGTGATCATTGTTGTGAATACATGACTGGTGGTAAAGTAATTGTTTTAGGAAAAACTGGTAGAAATTTCGCTGCTGGAATGAGTGGAGGAATTGCGTATGTTTATGACCCAGAAAACAAATTTGTAAACGGATTGTGTAATACAGAAACGATTGAATTTGAAGAAATTTCTGAAGAAAATGCTGCTGAATTAAAAGCAACGATTGAAAAACACGTTTTGTATACGGATAGTAAGAGAGGTTCTGATTTATTAGCAGATTGGGACACAAGTTTAAACAACTTTGTAAAAGTAATGCCAACTGAATACAAAAAAGCATTACAACGTTTAGAAACAGAAGAACCAATGTTCGAAGAATTAACAATAGCATAGTATTTAGTTGATATTTTATGGTTATTATTTTAAAACTTAGTTTTAGAATTAAACGAATACAATTCAACAATTACACAATTATACATTACCAATGGGAAAAGTAACAGGATTTAAAGAATTTGAAAGACAGGATGAAACCTACACATCTGTAATAGATCGTGTAAAAAATTACAACGAATTTACAGTTCCTCTTTCTGATAAAGAAATAACAAAACAAGGCTCACGTTGCATGGATTGTGGAATTCCTTTTTGTCATAGTGGTTGTCCACTTGGTAATTTAATTCCAGATTTTAATCACATGGTTCACCAAGGTGAATGGCAAAAAGCTTCGTGGATTTTACATTCTACGAATAATTTCCCAGAATTTACAGGACGTTTATGCCCTGCTCCTTGCGAACAAGCTTGCGTTTTAGGAATTATAGAAGACCCAGTTTCTATTGAGCAAATAGAAAAAAATATTGTAGAACGTGCTTTTAAAGAAGGTTGGATAAAACCTCAACCTCCAAAAACAAGAACAGGAAAAACGACTGCTGTTATTGGTTCTGGCCCAGCAGGTTTAGCTGCTGCTCAACAATTAAATAGAGCTGGGCATTTAGTAACTGTTTTTGAAAGGCATGATGAAGTTGGTGGTTTATTGCGCTATGGAATTCCGAATTTTAAAATGGAAAAAGGAATTATCGACAGAAGAATAAAAATTTTAGAAGCAGAAGGAATCGTTTTTAAAACCAATGTAAATGTTGGTGTTAATTATGATGTTAAAGATTTAAAAACCTTTGATGCCATTGTTTTATGTGGTGGAGCAACTGAAAGTAGAAGTTTACCAACTCCAGGTATTGATGCCAATGGTGTTGTACAAGCCATGGATTTTTTAACGCAACAAACCAAAGTTTTATTTGGTAAGGAAGTGGAAAACCAAATTATGGCAACAGACAAAGATGTTATTGTTATTGGTGGTGGAGATACAGGATCTGATTGTATTGGAACCTCAAACAGACAAGGAGCAAAATCTGTGGTTAATTTTGAAATTATGCCAAAACCTCCTGGAGAACGTTCACCAACTACTCCTTGGCCTTTTTGGCCTTTGAAATTGAAAACTTCTTCTTCTCATCAAGAGGGTTCTGAACGTAATTGGCTCATCAACACAAAAGAGTTTGTGAAAGATGAAACTGGAAAACTAATTGCTTTAAAAACAGTAAATGTTGAGTGGAAAATGGTTCCTGGACAAAGACCTCAATTAGTAGAAATTGGGGGCACAGAAAAAACTTGGCCATGTGATTTAGCTTTATTAGCTTTAGGTTTTACAGGACCAGAAAATACATTAGCAGAAAAATTAGGCATTAGGCAAGATGCTCGTTCAAATTATGTTGCAGAATATGGTAAATATCAAACCAATGTAAAAAACATTTTTACTGCTGGTGATATGAGAAGAGGACAATCTTTAATTGTTTGGGCAATTTCTGAAGGAAGAGAAGCTGCAAGACAAGTAGACATCTTTTTAATGGGTAAATCTGAATTACCATCTAAAGATATTGCAGGCGATTTAGTTGCGATGTAACATACAGATATTGTAATATTAAAAGCCGTTTGTAATTTTTTACGAACGGCTTTTTAATTTATCAATAATACCCGATTATTTATTGTCTTGATTGCTGTTTATCAGCTATTTTAATTCTAAAAAATTAAATAATCATGTCAATTTTATCAAACAACAATATTTACAAAACGCTTTCTAATCCGTTAAAACAATTCTAATTGGCAGTCGATATTTTGTTGCTACCGGAAATCTTTGTTTGATTGCTGGGAAAATTATAGGTAAATTATCTACGGAAAGTTTTAAAATACTATCCAATGCTGGAAGTTGTTTTTTTATGTTTTCTGAAGATGATACTTCTTGAAGTATAATTTTTCCTTCAACATTAATTAACAAATCTACAAATACAGTTTCATCAATAGAATCTTGACTTGTTAGCGTGTGTTTTTGTAACTCCTCTCCTATTTTTTTGTGAATGGTATTTCGAAAACAATCAGACTTTTTTGTTTTATCAATAATTGAAGCACAAACAGAGAAGGAAGGTGATAAATCTACAGAAGTAAAATCTATAATGGTATCTAAAACTTGGTTTTCTTTGTTTTTTGAAAATGACAATTTATCACACGAAGTGATGAAAATCATTAAAATTAAAAAAGATAAAACGCGCATTAATAGGATTCTAATTACTGCGTAAACTTACTAAATTTTACTGACTTTTAATCCAAAGTTTCACCTCTTAAAAAGTAGTCTTTTTTAATGTCTTTTATTCTTTGTTTTACAAATGCAGCAATTACATCATCTTTATCATAAAAGGTTTCAATATATTTTATATACAGTTTGTACCCAATTTTTTTATCTTTATAATAATCATCAGAAAGCTTTGCTAATTGGTATAATGCTTTATAATTTCTGCTGTTTTCTACATACGCTTCTTTAAAAGCATCAATTGCTTGTGGTATTTTATTGGTTTCAAAAAACACGGTTCCTAAGCCAAAATACTCTTCGTCTCGCTTTTCTTTTCCAACATAAGTAGCCATCATATAATTAAACATTGCACCTCTATAATCTTTTTCAATCATAGCAATATGCCCTAAATACGTTTGAGCTTTAAAATCTTCTCTATCTTTAATCGATACTTTTTTAAAATACTTTTTTGCTTTTTCTAAACTATCCATGTTGAAAAAAGATCTTCCTAACATTGCAGCACTATACGTATCTTTTTTATCAATGGTGTCCAAATTTAATAAAAGCGGAATGGTTTCTGCATATTTTTTATCTAAATACAATTGATTTATTTTCAGTTTATTTAAATCGATATGATTTTTATCCAAAGCCAAACCTTTATCTACAAATAGCTGTGTGGAATCTTTATCATTTAATTTTTTATAGCTATTTGCTAATCTTGCAATGGCATTTAAATGTGTTGAATCTTTTTCGTGTGTATCTAAAAAGCTATTCATCATAGGATCTCGTTCACCATTTAAAGCATAAGAAAGTCCTAAATGATACCAATAGTTCGCATTTTCTTCATCATTTTTAACCAAATATTCGAACGTTTTAATCGCTTCTTTAGGTTTTCGATTGATGATATATAATTTCCCTAATTGATATTTTAATACTAAATTCAACGAATCTTTTGATAAAATATCTTCGTAAATAGGAATCGCTTTTTGAGACAATTTTAAAGAACGATAATTTTTTGCCAATCTCAATTTTGCATTTTCATCATCTTTAAAGGTAACAGCTTTCTCTAAAAACTGAGCCGCTTTTTTATAATCATCTATAGATTCATAAATAACTGCTTTTTTATAGTTGGTTAAAAAGGAAGCTTCGCTTTTATCTAGCTCCTTTAAAGCTAATTTATATCTACCTTTTGCAAACAAACTATCTGCAACAGCAAAAGTTGAAGTTTGTGCTTCAACTTTTACAATTACAAATAACAATACAAGTAAAATTTTCTTTTTCATAGTTTCATTTTATTCTATAACAATTGCAAAGGGAATTGAATAATTAACATTAACTTTTTCTCCATTATCTTCTCCAGGCTTCATTTTTGGTAAAGAACTCATGACCCTTTTTACTTCTTCTGTAATTTTATTGTGAGGAGTTCTTGTTTTTATATTTGTTACATTTCCTTCTTTATCAATATTAAATGAAATAAAAATCTGTTTTCTTCCAGAATCTAACCCTAATTTTTTTGGCATTTCTGAATCAAAATTTCTAGAAAAATGTTTTTGAACCATTTTTGAAAAACAATCTTTATCTCCAGCTTCACAGCCTGGAAAAGTAGGTGTTTTATCTATTTTCATAAATGATAAAGAACCATCACTATTATTTAAAGAGTTACTTTTATATGTAGTCGTGTTATCTACTCCATGATCTTCTCCAACAATAATAGTAAATGGAATGGAATATTTTACAACAACAGTTTTTCCTTCATGTTCTCCAGGAATTACTTTTGGTAAAGAATTCATTACAGATAAAACTTCTTGTTTAATATCTTCATGAGGTGCTCTTACTTGAATATCAGCAACATTGCCTTCTTTATCAATTTTAAAACTAATAAATATTCTTTTTCTTCCAGAAGATAATCCTAATGTATTTGGAAGATTTGCATCAAAGTTTTTAGCAAAATGTTTTTGAATCATTTTAGAGAAACAATCTTTATCACCAGATTCACAGCCAGGAAAAGTAGGTGCTTTGTCAATTTTTAAAAAAGACATTTCTTCTGTTTCAATTGCTGTCTCATCACGAATAAACTCAGAAAAAGGTAACATAACAACCACTTTTCTACCTTTCTTATATTCAAATATCCTTACATTTAAAACAAATTTATCGCCACTTTCAGCAGATTCTTTAAACTCTAAATATTCATTTTTTTCTCCTTCACTTAAATCATCTACAGTCAACTCTTTACCTTTAGGAATTTCGTATCCTTTACCAATTCCTAAATAAACATCTAAATAGGTTTCTTCTTTACCTATAGTTTTTTCCACTTTTCCATTCTTATTAAAGTACATTGTTTGAGCTTGCTTTGTTGGAGTAGATATTTTATCTCCTTCCTCAGAACAAGAAGTATAAAAAAGCATACTTGCTAATACAGGAATCAATAGCAAATACTTTAATTGATTCATTTTTTTGGATTGTTTTTTCGTCATCATAATAATTCTTTTTTTGATTAAACTTTTTTTATAAAATTGATTGATAAATGCAACATTTTCAACCTGAAAATAATTGGATAATAAATTATTGATATACGTTTCTTTGGCTTCTTTTTTTGAAACTATGTCATCAGAAATATATTCGTGTAAAAGCGTAATTCTCTTTTGGTAGAAATAAATCATAGGATTAAACCACATTGCAATTTTTAGAAATTCGAACAATAATAAATCCAAAGAATGTTTTTGTTCACTATGCACCATTTCATGCTGAATAATTTTTTCTTGCTGCGAAACAGGGATTTCTTTTCCTAAAAATATATAGTTGAAAAATGAAAATGCGTGGGTTTTATTCGGAATAAAAATCAACCTAAAAATGGATAATTTCTCTGCTTTATTAGTTTTAATTAAGTTGATAATCTTCATCAATTTTACAAAAAACAAAACTGAAAACACAGCAACTCCAAACCAAAATATGATATTGATATAATTTACAGATTCATAAAAAGTAGTTTCATCGATAGTTCTTTTAATCACTTTTTCTGGCGATAAAAAAATCTCTGGCAACTGCACAATATATTCTTGCGAAACTGCTTTCTGAAACGTGGGTATTTTTATCAACGGAAGTATAAAAGACAAGATTGGCGTCGTTAACAAATACCATCTATTTTTTGTGAAAAAAGTTTCTTTGCTTAAAAAGAAATCATAAATCGCCAAAAACAATACTTGGAATAAAACGACTTGAAGGATGTAATTGATCATAGGTTTTTTAATTTAAATGTTCTCGATACAATTTTGACGAAAAGTCAAAATCACTCGAACTGACAAACGTTTTTTATTACAATTTTTGACTGAAAACTGCAACTGCATACTGCCTACTCCTTTTTATTCACTTCCTTCAAAATCGATTCCAATTCAGCAACATCCATGTTATTTTCTTTCACAAAAAAGGACACCATACTTTTAAAGGAACCATCAAAATAACCATTCATAATTTTGTGTAAACTTTGGTTGCTATACGTTTCTTTATCAATAATTGGGTAGTACACATAACCTCTACCTTCTGCTTTATGCGTAACAAATTTTTTGGTTTCTAAAATTCTTATAATCGTAGAAACTGTATTATAAGCTGGTTTTGGTTCTGGCAATTGTTCAATAACATCTTTTACAGAAGTTTCTTGTAAATCCCACAAAACTTGCATTATTTGTTCCTCTGCTTTTGTTAATTGTTTCTTCATAATTTTCAACTAATAGTTTAGTTCTATGTTACAAATATAACTAAAAAAATAGTTCAAACTAATTTTTTAGTTAAAAAATGATAAAAATTTCTAAATCCAATAAATAGTAGCGCCTTTACAAGGATAAGAGAACGAAGTAAGCTGTTCATTAAAATATCGAATTTTTGAACAGACAGATTGCTTCGTGCCTCGCAAAGACGAGTTTTCACAAAGACAAGTTACTACAAAGTTTTGTAGATTAATTTTAAGAAGAAGATTTTAATTAAGACACTTTTCAGTAAAAAAGAAAAATGATTTATAATATTGTAAACACTATTCACAAGAGTATTTTCCTCCTTTGGAGGGATTAAGGGAGGCTTATTTTCTTTACATAATCTGTAATGATTACAATTTGAGTTGGGCCAACTTTGCCTTCAATATACTTTGCATTTTCATGATCTAAAGAAATTCTACGAACAGCAGTTCCTTGTTTTGCAACCATGCTAGATCCTTTTACTTTCAAGTCTTTTATCAACACAACAGAATCTCCAGCCTGTAAAATAACACCATTTACATCTCTATGAATTATCTTTTCACTTTCAGATAAATGATCATTCGTAGCTTTTGCAAAACTTAATTCCTCATCAGTCATATACATCATTCCCAACAAATCATTTGGCCAACCTTCTTTTTTTAATCTGTGTAACATTCTCCAAGCCACAACTTTTACAGGGCTGAATTCACTCCACATAGCATCATTTAAACAACGCCAATGATTCGCATCCACCTCATCAGGATTCTCAATTTGATTAGCACAAGTTTCACAAGTAAGCACACTTCCATCTACTCCACCTCCACCAATATCACTTGGTTTTACATCATAAACCGATAAATTATTAGTCCCTGTACATAACTCACATTTGCTACCACTTCTGTTTTCTAAATCTTGTTGTAAACTCATAATTATTTTTTGATTGATGTTGGCAAATGTAGGGTTTTAAAACATTTTTTTAGGAGCTATTTCCAGCTTTCCACTATATCTTTTTGCTGAGTTCTCGATACAAATTTGCAAAAAAGCAAATTCACTCGAACTAAGCAAAAAGGATGTCGTTTCAATCTGGGCTAAACTTGTTTGCTGGCTTTTGGGTTTAATTTAAGGGTACATATATATACAAAAACATTTCTAAAGAATTAAAACCGTAAAACTTGTCATTTCGACTTTTTAGGAGAAATCCCATAACCTTGATCAACTTTATGTTCTCATTCTTATGTGACTTCTCTCAAAAGTT
>Ga0115565_10001015_pt1 | contig 23940 bp, 19 predicted proteins | sample COGITO_mtgs_1105_FD_87199 | JGI IMG/M metagenome (GOLD analysis project Ga0115565, IMG submission 87199) | Pelagic marine microbial communities from North Sea - COGITO_mtgs_110530 | ecosystem: Environmental > Aquatic > Marine > Epipelagic | place: Germany:Helgoland, sampling site Kabeltonne... | reverse complement strand
GACCAATCATAAAACGGTTTTTTTCCTTTAATTAAAACTATAGTTCTGTTAATTGTAGGGGATGTTTTCATGTATACTATTTTTTTGAGCCTAGATTATTTTCTGGTGTACGATATAAAAAAGAACAATTAGTTAAGGTGCTATGAGCGCGCGTGAATCACAATGATATTTTGGGCTATAATTAAATTTTGATCGTTTGAGTAAAACAATCTTCCTATCTCTTATCTATACTAAACTTACCTGGTCCTGTTAGCAAGATGGTGAGGAAGCCTACAAAGTAGAATAACGCCTTTTCTTTGGTCTCAAAAGGTGCGGAAAGGTGTACTATAAAAGTGGCTACTGCCATAGTAATTACTGCAGGTATAGCAGCTATTCTAGTTTTGAAACCAACAATTATAAATAGCGGACAAAGGAGTTCTCCTATAATAGTTAAAATTAAAGAAGGGACGGCTCCAATACCTATTGGATCTCCAAACCCGACATCTCCAGACATAAGTTTTAGAAATTTTGGCACACCATGCATCATCATCATAACACTTATAGAAACTCTAAAAACCAGTAATCCTATATCTTTTAGTAAAGGGTATTTCATTTTAGTATGGACTTAATATTTTAATAATTGCGCTAAGAGCGCTTGGATCATTTTATAATGGGCTGTGGCAAGAACGTTTATTTCAGGTTGTTAACCACTATCTAAATAATGGAAAATCGGTTGGGTTTCCTTCGTGCATCATAGCATATACTTTTTCAAAAATATCTTCGCAGTTAGGTTTAGAAAAATAATCACCATCTGAGCCATAGGCAGGTCTGTGTGCTTTAGCTGTAAGGGTTTGTGGGGCAGTATCTAAATAGCGGTACGCCTGTTGTTTTTCTATAATTTCATTTAACAAATAAGCAGCGCATCCGCCAGGTACGTCTTCATCTATAACTAAAACGCTATTGGTTTTCTTAATACTTTTAACCACGTCATGGTTAATATCAAAAGGTAATAATGTTTGCGAGTCTATAACCTCTGCATCTATACCAACTTCTAACAATTCCTTTGCTGCTTGTACTACAATCCTAAGTGTAGAACCATAAGAAACTAGGGTAATATCTGTACCCGTTTTTACGGTGTCTACTACGCCAATAGGCGTACAAAAAACTCCTAAGTTAGATGGTTTTGGTTCTTTTAAACGGTAACCATTCAGGCTTTCTATTACAAGAGCAGGTTCATCGCTCTTCAATAATGTATTATAAAAACCAGCAGCCTTGGTCATATTTCTAGGGGCTAAAATATACATGCCACGTAGTAGGTGTATAAGACCGCCCATCTCAGATCCAGAATGCCAAATACCTTCTAGTCTATGCCCTCTGGTACGTACAATTAAAGGTGCTTTTTGCTTGCCTTTTGTTCTATAAAGAAGGCTAGCCAAATCATCCATTAGCGGCGCCATAGCGTAAAATATATAATCTAAATATTGAATTTCTGCTATAGGGCGTAAACCTCTAAGAGCCATGCCAATGCCTTGACCTATAATCGTAGTTTCTCTAATGCCTGTATCTGCAATTCTGGTACTTCCATATTTTGTCTGGAGGCCTTCTAACCCTTGATTTACATCGCCAATAGTACCACTGTCTTCGCCAAATACTAGCGCATTGGGGTAGTTTTCAAAAAGCTTATCAAAATTATCTCTTAGAATAATACGCCCATCTACTTTTTCAGCAGTTTCTTGGTACGTAGGAGCTATGGCTGCAATTTTTGTAGCCTTGGTGTCCGTCTCGCTATGTAAGTGCGAGCTAAACAATGGTTGTGATTCCTCTATGAACGTATTTAACCAATCTTTTAATGCAGTTTGAGCGGTATTTTGCTCTCCTATCATATACCGTAGTGCTTTTCTAGCCGCAACAGCCATATCTTTTTTTATAGGTTCGTCAATAGAAATTAAATCATTTTTAATTTTAGTAATAAACTGCTTGTTTATACTGCTTTGCGCTGCCGCCTCTAAAAGAGTTACTAAGCTTTTCTTAATAGGAATATGCTCCTGTAATGACTCCGCCCATGCTTCTTTTTTGGCTTCCCTTACCGTGATCCTTATTTTTTTCTCTATTTCTTCCAGCTCTGCTACAGTGGCTATCTTAGCGTCTAAAATCCATTCTCTAAACAGTTTATTACAGTCATGTACCCGTTCCCATTCTAGCCGCTTCTTGTCTTTGTAGCGTTCATGAGAACCAGAGGTAGAGTGCCCTTGCGGCTGTGTTAATTCTGTTACATGAATAATTACAGGTACGTGCTCTTGCCTTGCAATGTCTGAAGCATTTTCATAGGCGTGCATAAGTGCTGTATAATCCCAGCCTTTTACTTTTATAATTTCATACCCCTTATGGTTTTCATCTCTTTGAAAACCAACAAGAATTTTTGAAATATCTTCTTTTGTAGTGTGGTATTTGGCAGGTACAGAAATACCGTAATCATCATCCCAAATACTTACTACCATAGGTACTTGTAGTACGCCGCCTGCATTTATAGTTTCCCAAAACATGCCTTCGCTTGTACTGGCGTTACCAATAGTACCCCAAGCTACTTCATTCCCCTCATTAGAGAATTTTTCGCTGTTCATACCTTTTTCCTCTCGGTATACTTTAGATGCTTGTGCGAGTCCTAATAACCTAGGCATTTGCCCTGCGGTACAGGAAATATCTGAGCTGCTATTCTTTTGCTTTGTTAGATCTTTCCAACTGCCATCTGGGTGTAGGCTGTATGTTAGAAAATGTGCTCCCATTTGCCTGCCACCGCTCATGGGTTCTTTATCCATATTAGCCGTAGCATATAGCGCATGGAAAAAATCTTTTGGTGCTAAAAGTCCTAGTGCCATCATAAAGGTTTGGTCTCTATAATACCCACTTCTAAAATCGCCATTTTTAAAAGAGCGTGCCATGGCTAGTTGTGGCAGTTCTTTGCCATCACCAAAAATTCCGAACTTGGCTTTTCCCATTAATACTTCCTTTCTGCCAAGGAGGCTACAGGTGCGGCTTAAAAATGCAATCTCATAATCTTGAATGATTTGAAGTTTAAAAGATTCAAAAGAAATATCATTACTAGTTTGGGAAGATATGTTCATGCCTGGTATTGGTGTATGCGTAAAAATACCGAATTAGAAGGGTTTCTACAAAGTCCTATAATCAATACTGTTGAATAATTAACAGGAAAATACGCTAGAAATCTTGTAATTGATAAACACATAGCTAAAAACACCAGAGTTTTTACGAATAGCTACTTAAAACCATTTTCTGGTAAAAAGACCCGTTAATGTTTTGGGACTCACCGTTATTATAAATCTAATTTTTTCTCCGTAGTTGGGCTGAGAAATTTCCCAACCATTGTTGGAGTGCACTGGAAAATACAACTCAAAATAATCCGTTACAAGGTTTAGCCGTACACCAGAATTATACACAAATTTTTCATTGAAATCTTTGTTTTTTACAAGTCCTGCATCTCCATATAATTCTATCCATTTCCAAAGGTTAAAGCTTGTATTTACAGTAGCCATCCAATTGTCTGAAAAACGGTAACGCTCATCTAAGAAAGATTTAAAACCACCCTCTGCAATGATAATTTGCTGGCTATAAATGCCAGAATCTTCAGACCTACCTAAGTAGCCATAATCAAATAGATAATCTGTTGGGCGATCCAATGCAAAGCTAAAAAAGTTAGAATCTTTGTTGGTGTTGTTGCTTATAAATTTCCCTGCAAAAAAGCGTAAGTTAAGCTGCCTATTATTTTCAAAGAGTTTTCTATACTCATATTCAAAAGCTATTTTACTAAAATTCCTTGCTAATTGAAAGTCTATAAACCACGATTTGTAGTCTATAATATCATTGTCTCTATGTACAAAACGGGCATTTAGTACGCTATAATCTGGCGTTTCTTCGGCTACAGACCTACTAGCGGCATCTGCATTAAAGTCTCTTAGTATATTTATATATCTAAAAGATAAGGCCTGGCGCTGGTTGTCTCTTAAATCATCTGGTCTCCAACCAAAACTTACGGATGGTGTAATGGAAGTGTATCTAGAATTAACATCAAAATGAGATGTGGAAGCACTTAGCCTATAATTAGATACATACAGACCGCTTTTATTCAAATATTTTCTAAAATTAAATTTCCCATAGCCAACAATTGTTTTTTCTCTAAAGGAGTAGGAGGGAGCAAAATCATACACAAAGGGTCTCTCTAAAAGTGTTTTATTGTATAAACGAATGCCAGGTACCCAGCCATCATATACATTAAAGTTTACTATAGGTACGTAAAATACCTGATTGTAATTGGGGTCTTCTGCATCTTTAAAAAAGGTGAATTTCACTTTTCTATTACTGCTTAAGAAGCCTCCTAAAGATTTCCAATTATCACGTTGGTTAAATTCTGGTATGGTTTGTTCGTAATTGAGTACTAGCCTTTCTTCCAGATTATTGGGGATGGTAAAATCTGAAACATCGGTAATGTTAGAAAACCAATAGTTAGTGATAACAGTGTCGTTTTTAATACCAGAAAGTGAAATAGGAACAACGGCGCCATTCTTGTTTTTAATTTGTAGGTTGATGGAGTCTCCTTGCTTTTTTGCCTTCACAATTTTAAAATCGATACGTTTATCCGAAGCTACATATTCATTAAAAAACCAATCTATATTTTTTGTGGTATTGCTCTCTAGAATAGATTTAAAATCTATGCTTTCTGATTCTTTTAACTGAAATTGTGCGTAGTATGATTTTAGGCTATTTGCTACATTTTCCGGTCCAATATAATCTGCTAAATACGTTAATCCTAAACCGGCTTTATACCTATTGGCTATTTTCTGATTGAATTTGATAAGAGAATCTTTAGAAGTTTGTAATGACTGATCTAAATTTTTACGTGCAGTAAGATTGTATAAAAACGAGTACTGATCATTAAAATCCATCTTAGCTAGCTGATATTTTCTAAAGCCCCAAATACGAGAAAGTTTGCCCAGTAACTTCTGGTTTGGATAAAATTTAGCTACGTACTTCATCATCATATAATTAGTAATAGCGCTAGGGAGCCAATAATCTTTTCTTGGATTCAGAAACAAGGTTTCATCCAATAGTGTAGCCACGGCTGTTTTTAAGAATTTTAATTCAAACTGAAATGCCTCGCCGTAGGGTCTTACAAAAGAAGGAAGTTGGTTAATACCGTAAAGCGGATTTCTATTATAATCTAGTTCTCTTACCACCAGTTTTTCTTGTGGAAGATCGCCTAAATTTTCAATAATAAATTCCGTTACTTTTTGAATGGAGATACTCTGTTCAATAGGACTGTATCTAGGCGCCGCTAAGTCTGTTTCTATAACGCCACTTAACAATACATGTTTGGTTAAAACATTTTCTGGAGCTAAAATAAGAATCGCACTTTTCTGGAGTTTACTAGATAAATGTGTGATGGTATTTTCTGAATTCTCAGTAGAACCTATAATATAATTGGAGGTGAGTTTTAATTTTTTTGGGTGAGTAAAATTGACCTTGGTGTTCGCAACAGGAGTATATAGGTCTTCCAGATTTTTGTTAGCATATAAATGCCAATGTGTGTTGTAAACTGCGGGAGTTAAATACCAATTTTTCAAATAATAACTTCCGTCTGTGCCATACCCATAAGACGTAAATTTATTAGGCGGTAGCTGTACAGCATATTCTAAATTTAAAACTGTTTTTTGGTTTGGGGGTAGGGGAGTAGCAAGTACTACTTTTAGAATATCTTCGTAGCTAGTTCTTTCCCAGTTTAATTGGGTATTGTCATTATTTAGAATTTTATAGATGGTCGTAAAACCCCTATCTGCATCTTTTGCTAAGTGAATACTTTTTTTAAACTCTTCTGTGAAACGTTTGGCAAGCTCAGCGTTTTTAGAAGCATAGGAATTTGCCCAATCGTTAAAATAAATAATCCTTAAAGTGTCTTTAGAAGTATTGGTATAGGTGAGCTTTTGATTTATGCTTATTGTTTTGCTTTCCTCATTTAGAGAAGCATCTAACACAATTTCTACCTGAGAAAAACAGGTAGAAATTGCGAAAAGCATTAAAAATAATGTTGCTTTGAGTAAATTTTGTAATTCCAAAAGATCTTAGAAGTTTGGACTTAGTGTATGCCCTTTGTAGAAAGAATCTATAATATCTACTACTTCAGCTTCAGTATCTACAATTTGGATGAGGTCTAGATCTTCAGGACTTATATTCCCCTCTGCAAGCATAGTAGTTTTAACCCATTCTATAAGACCTGTCCAAAAATGACTCCCTACAAGAATAATTGGAAATTTGCCAATTTTATGCGTTTGAATTAATGTGATAGCTTCAAAAAGTTCGTCTAATGTACCAAAACCGCCAGGCATTACAACAAACCCCTGAGAGTATTTTACAAACATCACTTTTCTAACAAAAAAGTAATCAAAATCTAAACTTTTATCATTGTCTATATACGGATTATCATGTTGCTCAAAAGGCAAATCTATATTCAACCCTACAGAAGTACCACCAGCTAAACTAGCCCCTTTATTGCCCGCTTCCATAATACCAGGACCCCCACCAGTAATAACGCCATAACCCGCTTCTGAGATACTTTTTGCGATACTTACAGTGAGCTCATAATATTTATTATCTGCTTTTGTACGGGCAGAGCCAAAAATAGAAACACAAGGTCCTATTTTGCTCATTTTCTCAAAACCGTTTACAAACTCGCCCATTATTTTAAAAATGGCCCAAGAATCATTGGTTTTAATTTGATTCCATCCTTTATGGTGTTTTTCTGATCTCATAATATCTTGTCTTTACATTAAAAACGTAGGATAATTCTCTAAAGTGTACGCTTCTAAAGATTCATTTCCTTTCTTAAAAATTCTGCAGTATAGCTCTTGGTTACTTTGCAAATTTCTTCTGGTGTACCAGAAGCTACTAACTGCCCACCTCCTCGGCCGCCTTCATAACCAATATCAATCACATAATCTGCAATTTTAATTACATCTAAGTTATGCTCAATAACCAGTACGGTATTGCCTTTATCTACTAGCTTTGTAAGCACTTCTAGCAATACTCTAATATCTTCAAAATGTAAACCCGTAGTTGGTTCATCTAAAATATAAAAAGTATTACCTGTATCTCTTTTAGAAAGTTCTGAGGCTAACTTAATCCGTTGTGCCTCACCACCAGAAAGTGTGGTAGATTGTTGCCCTAGAGAAATATAACCCAAACCTACATCTTGTATGGTTTTAAGCTTGCGATGTATTTTAGGAATCAATTCAAAAAATGCCACAGCCTCATCTATCGTCATCTCTAAAATAGCCGCAATAGACTTGCCTTTATATCTAATTTCTAGGGTTTCTCTATTAAAACGTTTGCCTTGGCAGGTTTCACATACTACGTACACATCTGGCAGAAAGTTCATTTCTATAGCGCGTAAACCACCACCTCTACAGGTTTCACATCTACCACCTTTTACATTAAAACTAAACCTGCCGGGCTTGTACCCACGAATGGCAGCTTCTGTTGTTTTTGTAAAAAGCGACCTAATTTCACTAAATACACCCGTATAAGTGGCAGGGTTAGAGCGTGGCGTTCTACCAATTGGAGATTGATTAATATCTATGACTTTATCTATATGCTCTAAACCCGTAATCTTCTTATACGGCATGGGTACTTTAACACCATTAAAATAGTGCGCATTCATAATCGGGTAGAGCGTCTCGTTAATTAAAGTAGATTTTCCACTACCAGAAACACCTGTAACGCCAATCATTTTCCCTAGCGGAAACTGTACTTTTACATTTTTTAAATTGTTACCAGTACAACCAGAAAGTACTATTTTTTTTCCATTTCCCTTACGGCGCACTTTTGGGATGGTAATTTCTCTAACCCCAGTGATATATTCTGCTGTTAGTGTTTTAAAATTTTTGAGTTCAGCGGGAGTTCCTTCAGAGATGATTTCGCCGCCATGCTTGCCTGCTTTTGGTCCAATATCTATAACATGGTCTGCACATAAAATCATGTCTTTATCGTGTTCTACCACAATAACGGAATTTCCTAAATCTCGTAAGGCTTCTAAAGATTTAATCAAACGCTCATTGTCTCTTTGGTGAAGACCAATACTGGGTTCGTCTAAAATATAAAGTACGCCAACTAGCTGAGACCCAATTTGAGTAGCAAGCCTTATACGTTGTGCCTCGCCACCAGATAACGATTTAGATCCTCTATTTAAAGAAAGATAATCTAAGCCCACATCTAAGAGAAATTGAATTCTGGTTCTAATTTCTTTAATAATCTCCGAAGCTATTTTAAGCTGATTTCCTGCTAATTTTTTTTCTAATCCTTTAAAAAAAGCGGCGAGTTCTCCAATATCTAAATGGGCTACTTCTGCAATATTTTTTTCATCGATCTTAAAATAAAGCGATTCCTTTTTAAGTCTTGCGCCATTACAAGTAGGGCAGGCAATCTGATCCATAAATTCCTTAGCCCAACGTTTTATAGCGGTGGTGTCTGCTTCCTCAAACTGATTTTTAATAAAGTTGGCAATACCCTCATAATCTATCTTATAATTTCTCTTAACGCCTAATTCTTTAGAGTCGATTATAAAGCTTTCTTTACCCCCGTGCATTAGTATAGTAAGTGCCTCTTCTGGAATATCACTTATAGCATCTGCCATTGTAAAATTAAAGCGTTGTGCTATAGTTTCTATTTGCTTAAACGCCCAAGACTTTTTATAGGCTCCTAAAGGAGCAATACCTCCCGCTTTAATAGAAAGCGATTTATCTGGAAAAATCTTAAGTTCGTTTACTTCGTGTACATGTCCTAAACCGCTACAATGTGGGCACATCCCTTTTGGCGAATTAAAAGAGAAGGTATTCGGTTCTGGAGTAGGGTAGGAGATTCCAGTAGTTGGGCACATTAAGTCTCTACTAAAATAGCGGGGTACGGTTGTGCCTTCTTCCAAAATCATTAACACATTTTCGCCGCTATACATGGCGGTGTTCAGTGTTTCTGACAACCGCTTATGGAAATCTTCACTTTCCACTACTTTTAAGCGGTCTATAACAATCTCAATATCGTGGGTCTTGTACCGATCCACTTTCATACCCTTTATTATATCTTTTATTTCGCCATCTACGCGCACTTTTACAAAGCCTTGTTTTGCAATCTGCTCAAAAAGCTCTCTGTAATGCCCTTTTCTAGATCGTATTACAGGCGCAAGCACATTTATTTTTTTGTTTGGATAAGAGGCTATAATGAGCTCTTTAATTTGAGCATCTGTATAACTAACCATGTTCTCACCAGTATTATAACTATGCGCATCGCCTGCACGGGCATACAGAAGTCTTAAGAAATCGTAAATTTCTGTAATGGTTCCTACTGTAGAGCGTGGAGATTTGGAGGTTGTTTTTTGTTCTATTGCAATTACAGGTGAGAGACCATCTATTTTATCTACATCTGGGCGTTCTAAGCCCCCTAGAAATTGCCTAGCATAGGCAGAGAAAGTCTCTATATACCTTCGTTGTCCTTCAGCATAAATAGTATCAAAGGCCAAGGAAGACTTACCACTACCAGAAAGTCCTGTAATAACTACCAGTTTTTCTCGTGGAATAGTAACATCTATATTTTTTAGGTTGTGAACGCGTGCGCCCTTTACCTCAATATTTTCTTCGTAGTTAATCATGTGTTCATAGCAAAGTAGTAAAAGTACGATTTTGCCATGTAAAATGGGAGCTAGAAGTAGGTGCGTTTTTTAACGCTAAAAAATTGTGGAGTTGTTTGGTTTGAATATTATAATGCTGAAAGTGAAGTAAATGAATCTATATAGTTACCTAGAAATTCTTAAAAGAAAGACACATACACTCCAGTATCTAAGAATCTAACAGCGGAGATATATTAACATTCCCCGAAGCAATATATAAACATTATGGCTTTAGTACTAAACATTTATTGTAGATCGTTAGTTTGTTTTTATGGTGTAGTTGGTTTCATAACCCCACTAGTAAATGCTACACTCTTTTTTCTAAAAATTCAAAACTGTAATATATACTAGTTTAGCTTTTAAAAAGCTATGTTGGTGTTACTAACATTAAAGTGCGGTATTCAATTCTTGGCGGAAGAGTCTTTATATAAAGCATAGTTAGGATTGAGTATTTAAAGATGAGTTCTCTATAGGATTTCTAGCAATGCATCTATGATTATTAGCCTTATGCCTAATAAAAATTAGCTTCTAGTATAAATGTGTTAATTTATGATACTGATTGAAATATTTAGAATATGGTAAACGATGCATTTGAAGTTAATGATACATTCCGATTGAATCTTGCCAAGGCAACTATTTTAGCAGCTAAGGAGCAAAATAGTAATGTATTAAATTTATTAAATCATGGAATAAGCTACTCTCATCTTAAAATTTTATTGCCTTTTATACTAGAACACATACCAAATCTTGTAGAGCTAGATTTGTCAAAACTAGATATAGAAGATATTCCCGACACTATCAAAGAGTTTACGGCGCTAGAAACTTTAACTTTAGAAAAATGTAATCTAGATAGAGTGCCAACTGTTGTTTATGAATTAAAGCAACTCAAAAATCTTAACCTTGCAGGTAATGACATAAAGTTTATAGCTGATGAGTTGGGCAATTTAGATCATTTAGAAAAACTAGATGTTAGTAGAAACGCATTAGAATCACTTCCAATCACAATTCCAAAGACGCTATTAGAGCTCTCTCTTAAGAACAATAAAATCCGTTCAATTCCTGAAATAATCAATCAATTAGTAGCGCTAGAGAAGCTAGATTTAAGTAATAATATATTAAGCACTTTAACTTTAAACTTAGATTCCCTTACAAAACTTGATAGTTTAATTTTAGATGGGAACTACATGACTTCAGTGCCTGAGAAGTTATTGGAGTTTGAAGGAACACTTAGTGTCAAAAATAACCTTTTTACCAGAGAAAGTAGGCTGGGGTTACAAAACCTGTTTGATGCTACAAATTGCACTATTGTTTTTGATGACACCAATGAACAGGGAGAAATAATTGATCCTAGCGTTCGTGCAAAAGAAAGGCAACTAGATTTTTTGTCGAAATGTTATCCTGATGAAAGTAGCTTAAGACGTTGTTACTTAGCAATTATTAAGAATAATGATACTTTCACAATAAATGATATTAATGAACGAAATAATAATAGCCAAGAGCAACGGGGTAGTCATATTTTGAAAAAATTTATTGTGAGAGCTGCTCTTATAAATGAACGTCAGGAAGGGTTTTATATTCCAGAAATTACATACTTACTAAATAAAATTAGTGCCAATGATAGTGCTGAGGCTAATGACACAATAGCTGAAATTGCTACCGCCTTAGGAAACTGCAATACACCCATTGAAGCTTTTCTAATCACTTTAAAAATTCAATTAAACACACAGTCAGGTATGCCCCTTTCAGAAGAAATGAGGACATTAATTGAGCGAGAGGCAATAGATAGGGAGATCAACAGAAAATTAGGTGAATTGATTAAAACCGTTGATAAAATAGAAGTAGTAAATGCCTTAGTTAATTTAATTTATTTGAGTGAAGAGCTACCGTTTGAAAATAAATTTTTGAAGATTGAGGGCGAAAGGTTCAGATTGCCCTCTAGAACTGAAAATATAGGATTCGGATATGAGCAAATTACACCAGAATTAGCGAAGGCTTTTGCAGAACTAGTTTGTAAGGACAAAAAGGGTTTGAAAAGGGTTATTAAATCTAGAAATTATGAATTAGATAGTGATAAAATTTTTGTTATTTATAGTAGGTACATGGCTAATCTTGGGAATAGAGAATCAATAGACAGGCTTATTAAAGATGCTAAAGAGGAGGTTTTTAAATCAGATGTTTACAGAACTTTAATTGCTGAGTATTTTAGTGCAAAGGGAGCTAAAGAGCTAATTCATTATGAAGAACTAGAAGCTACGTTGTATAAGCAATTAACTCCTGACAATATAGCAGCGCACCCTCAAATTTGTCAGGATGTAACTAATTACTTTTTAGATAAAATTAAAACTTTTAACCAAAACAATAGGAGGAGGGAAAAGTTTAATGCTCTAGCAGTCGCTGCAAAAAATATACCTTCTAAAATTAAGAAGAGCGTAGCACCTGCAAGAGCTAGAACTCCAAACTCAGGACCTAGTATCTAACATAGTGTTCCTACTTTACTAATAGTACGAATGCTTGCTTGAGTAATAGCTATTGTTCTGTTTGATGCCTACACATCACCTCAAATAATCTTCATATTCTCTGAAAAAAATCTCAAATTTGATCATAGAATCATTAAGAAAAACCATGGTTTCTTGCCACATATTTTTATTGTGAATAGAAACAGCGGGTTTCTCTACATGAACACAAGAAATTTCTTTTTTATTATCTAAAAAGTAGGTTTCGGTAAAGAGGGCGTTGGGTAGATAGTCCGTCAGTAGGAGCTCCTTTAGTGCGGTCAACTTTCCCCATAGCGCAATACGCTGTTCTAACTCGGCATCAATTTCTAAAGAAACTGTTGCATGGCTGGTATCAAAGTGAAATTTCAGCTTGAGTCCTTTAATATCAGTTTTATATAAAATCCATTTTCTGGGAAACGATTTTCCAAAGGAAATCCAAAAATTGGTGCGTAGTTCTTGGGAGGCAGCTTTGCTAAACATTTATAAGAAGTAAGCGATAATAATTCCTAAAATTATAACTAGTAATTTCTGTAAATTAAATTTATGACCTTCAGAACTTTCAAAAAGAATTACGGTAGAAATATGTAAAAATACCCCAATAGCCAATGCATTTATAGCAACAGCATATTTTGCAAAAAGAGCAATACTGCCTGCCATATAAGTACCTAAAGGAGTCATTATAGCAAATAAGAGCATAAAGAAAATACTGTATACAGGTTTTAGTTTTGAGCCTAATAAAAAAATACTGATAATTACTGCAATGGGTATTTTATGAATAAGAATGCCATACACAATCATATCATTATTCTGAATAGGAAATCCTTCTAAAAAGGAATGTATAGAGAGACTTAAAAATAGCATCCAAGGGAAGGAAACCTCTTTAGAGGAAATGTGCACATGCCCATGCTCTGCACCTTTAGAGAAGAATTCTAAGAATATTTGAAGCAAGATGCCTAACATTATAAAAACACCTACGGTTTTACTTTCTGCGTTTTCATAGACTTCTGGCAATAGCTCAAAAATAGTAAGTGCTAATAAAAACGCACCGCTAAAGGCAAGCACTAATTTAAAATGTTCTTTCTTTTTTGGTCTAACGATGTAAACAAAAGCAAAACTAAGAATAACCCCAAGTATGGGGAGTGCGTATATCATACTTATAAAATTAGCCTGCTTTAATGAAGGGCGGCAACTTACTGCGTTGGCATCAAAATTAACGTATTTTTGTATGAAGCTAAAAACAGGATATGAGTAATAATTTTAAAATGATAGCAAAAACCTTATTTGGTTTTGAAGAAATTTTAGCAAAGGAACTCCGCAATTTGGGCGCGCTACATGTAGTAGAAGGTACAAGAAACGTTGCTTTTGAAGGAGATGCAGGCTTTATGTATAAAGCTAATTTGTGTCTAAGAACGGCTATTAAAATTATAAAACCAATACAGTCCTTTAGTGTAAAGGATGAGAAAGACCTATACCGTAAAATTTACCGTATGGATTGGGCTGCGCAATTAACTGTAGATGATACTATTGCTATAGATGCTACAGTACATTCAGATAATTTTACACACTCTTTATATGTGTCGCAAAAAACAAAAGATGCGATTGTAGATAAATTTAGAGAAACGGACGGTAAAAGACCAGACGTAGATGTAAAACACCCAGATTTAAGAATTAACATACACATTCACCAAAATACTTGCAACGTCTCGTTAGATACTTCTGGGCGGTCCTTACACCATAGAGGGTATAGAAGAGCTACCAATATTGCACCTATTAATGAAGTGTTGGCAGCAGGATTGTTACTACTAAGTGGTTGGGACGGACAATGTGATTTTCTAGACCCTATGTGTGGTAGTGGCACCATGCTAACAGAAGCGGCTATGATTGCTTGTAACATACCTGCAAATATTAACAGAAAGGAATTTGCGTTTGAAAAATGGCACGATTTTGATGCAGAGTTGTATGATAAAATTGTAGACGCTTGCTTATCTAAAACCAGAGAGTTTCATTATAAAATTGTTGGTCTAGATAAAGCACCTTCTGCAGTTAGAAAGGCGAAAGACAATATAGAAAATGCGAATCTATCTGAATATATAAGGGTAGATAAGGCGGATTTCTTTAAGACCGAAAAGGAAGTAGGAGGTCCTTTACATATGTGTTTTAATCCCCCTTACGGAGAGCGTTTAGATATAAATATGGAAGATTTTTATAGTGCTATTGGCGACACCTTAAAGCAGAGCTATCCTGGTACGAATGCATGGTTTATAACTTCTAATCTTGAGGCATTGAAATTTGTTGGATTACGCCCGTCTAGAAAAATTAAAGTTTTTAATAGTCATTTAGAATCGCGCTTAATAAAATATGTTATGTATGAAGGGAGCAAGAAAGCAAAGTTCAATAAAGAAATGCAGGAGTAGCAGATGATAGTTTTAGGTATTCTAGTTGGTAGTTTTTATTCGCAGAGCGATGACAATACGCATTTAATATATGGTAATGAATGCAGCGTTTTTGACAGCTAAGTAATTATTGAGTAAATTTTGAAGGTAGGGATATAAAACCAACGTATTTCGCAGCTATTGTGGTAGGAATAAATTTGCAGTAGTAAAGCGGTTTGGATAGAAAATCTTATAGTAAATAGACCGAAAAAGTTAATCTTTCTTTTTTCGGTCTTTTTTATAAATAGGAATCATGTAAGAGAGCGTGTAGTTATACCCGACGCCAAATTTACTACCCGATGTTACTTTGTTAAATCCAGGAATCCACAGTATAGGAAAACTACCTTTATTAGTATCTGTAAATAGAAAACCCAAACGCACGCTTGCACCAAGATATAAGTTAGAAAGCACCGCAACCTTAGCCCCAAATATGGCCTCTAGCCACGCAGCTGTTCTAGTGTTAAATTCTTCTGCAACATTAGCACCTTCTGCAAAACTAGTAGGATTCCAATAGCGGTTGGTGTTAAAAATTTGATAGTTGTTTAGGGTGTTATTAAAGGTGCTAAATCCCAAACGCGCGCCCATGTAAATAGCATTTTGTTCTCCGTACCAATTTGCGTAGGTGTTCTTATCTATACCTATTTTTAAGTAGCTACCTTGCGTATTAAAGTTGTAAAGATTTTCTTGCTTTGTTTTATTCTCATTTCCTAACTCTGCTGCTATATATAAGTTTTTAGAAAGGCGATAATCTGCCACTAGCTCTAAACCTTTATAGTTGTCATCAAGTGCAGAAGTAATAATACGACTCAAATCTACTCCTAAACGGATGCCATAGGTATCTTTATAAAGTTCACTATTTTTTGTTACAAGCGTATTGCTTGTCTGTGCTACCGCAGCTGTACAAACAAGATAGAGAAATCCGTTAATGAAATATTTTAACATGGGTAGTGTCTTGGTTTTCGATAGTGGTAGTAACTACCTCAATATTTTTAATCCAATTATCTGTGTCATTCTCTAAGCTTACGGCTAAGTTGGTATAGGTAATAATAAATCCACAGCCTCTAGATTTGAAGTCAGCTTCTCTGTCATAAGCAAAGGTTACAACATCTGCGTTTCCTGTTTCTGATCCATCCTCAGCTGCGGCAGATGTGTTTGTAAAGGTAAAGGTAGTAGCGTCTTCTTCTGTTTTTAAGGGAATAGAAACAGTGTTTAAGGCAGTCCTATCTGTAAAGGTGGTAATGGGCAACAGTTTTCCGTTACCAACTACTCTAAGTGTGGGTACGTCTTTAAGCGTTTCTATAGCAGCCATGTCATAAAAGGCAATAACCAATAATGGCGTATCGCCCTCTACGCAGATATCATCTTTTTCACAGGAGAAAAAAAGAAACCCGATGGCCATGGTTAGTAATGAAAGAATCTGTTTTATCATATTATGCCTTTCTATTTAAAAGCACCACATTTTCTACATGATGTGTTTGCGGAAACATATCTATAGCCTGAACCTTAACAATATCATATTGCTCTTTCATTAAAGCTAAATCTCTTGCTTGGGTAGCACTATTGCAGCTTACGTAGACCACTTTTTTAGGAGCAATTTTTAGAATCTGGGCAACAACATCTTTATGCATTCCGTCTCTTGGTGGGTCTGTAACCACTACATCTGGCGCTCCATTCTCTTGAATAAAAGCTTCGTTGAAAACGTTTTTCATATCGCCCACGTAAAAAGCAACATTGTCTATGTTATTATTCTTTGCATTGGCTTTAGCATCTAAAATAGCTTCTGGAACCGACTCTATACCCACTACTTTTTTGGCACTTTTGGCAATAAATTGGGCAATAGTACCAGTGCCAGTATAAAGATCGTATACTAATTCATCTCCTTTTAAATCTGCAAAATCTCTGGTGATTTTATAAAGTTCATACGCTTGTTCAGAATTTGTTTGATAAAAAGATTTTGCATTTATCTTAAACTTTAAACCTTCCATCTCTTCAAAAATATGATCCCTACCAGAAAAGCAATGAACCTCTTGGTCATAAATAGTATCATTTTGCTTTGGGTTAATTACATAAAGCAGTGCTGTAATTTCTGGAAAGGTAGTTTTAAGGTGTTCTAAAAGTAGAAGCCTTTTGTCTTCATCATTCTCAAAGAATTGTACCAGTACCATAATTTCTCTTGTAGAGGAAGTACGGATCATTAAAGTACGCAGCATGCCAAACTGATTTCTAGGATTGAAAAAAGTGATGCCGTTGGCAGTAGCAAACTTTTTTGTTTCTAGGCGTATAGCATTGGACGGATCCTCTTGTAAATGGCATTTTTTAATATCCAGTATTTTATCCCACATACCTGGAATATGAAAGCCCAAAGCATTTTTGTCTGTTATGCGGGTATCTGATTGTATTTCGTCTAAGGTAAGCCACCTACTATCGGAAAACGAAAACTCCATTTTGTTGCGGTAAAAGTAGCGTTCTTCTGCCCCTTTAATTGATGTAATTTCTGGAAGCTCTAAATGTCCTATGCGAATAAGATTGTTTTCTACTTCTTTCTGTTTGTAAAATAGTTGGTGTTCATAGCCCATATCTTGCCATTTGCAACCACCACAAACGCCAAAATGCTGGCATACGGGTGTTGTTCTCTTATCAGATAATGTATGAAATTTAATAGCTACCCCTTCAAAATATGCCTTTCGTTTCTTAGTCGTTTGCACGTCTACTACATCGCCTGGTACTGTATTGGTTAAGAAAATAACCCTGCCATCGGGTGCTTTGCCCACAGTTTTTCCTTTTGCGCCTGCATCTAAAACGGTTACATTCTCAAATACTATATTATTATTCTTTTTTCGCATGGTGCAAAAATAGGAATCGGTTTAGATAACAATTGTATTTTGACGGAATATTAATGGGTGTCGCAATTTTCTAAAAATTACCCTAAAAAAAAAGGGTTCCTGCTAAGGAACCCTTTTAAAAATAAAACTTGTTATACTTATACCTTATTGTTGAATTTCTTCAAGATGATTTCCATCTGCTTTCCAGCAGCCTCTCTACCACCTAAACCAAAGGAAAGTGCTATAGTAACAGCAAGGGTGCCTAAAGTAATACCAAATGCCATGTTAATAATTTCATCTGCCATACCCATTGTTTTAAGACCCATTGCCAAGAAAATAGCTAAAATGGCTGTTCTTATTATAGACGAAACAAATAGGTTTGCATCTTTCTTCCCAAAAGCATTCTTAGCTAAAACTGAAATCCAGTTACCAATCATTATTATTACCAAACCAAACAATATGCTACCAGACATTTCTGTGATGGTCTGTAACACCTCTGTAAGTTGTGCAAATTCTAATTTTTCTAAAGCCGTCATTAAACCAAAAATGATAATAAAGAAGTAAACTACATTGGCTATTGCTTTAGGTAGGTTTGTAGATTTTGCAATATCGCCTAGATATAACTGAGAAGTAAGTTTATTTAAGTTCATTTTTTGTAATAAATCCTGTAGGAACTGAGAAAGAAACCGTCCGCCTATTACAAAAATAATCAAAATAAAAGCCGCTAATAATACCTTAGGAATTGCGTTAAAAAACTGCGTTAATATGTTTGTTGCAGGATCTGAAATAGTATCTATGTTTAGGATATTTAAAGCAGATATTAAAAGTGGTAAGAATATTAAAATAAAGACTACCTTTTTAAGAATCCCTACTAAATCAAAACCTTCAGAGACACCTAATTTAGGCGTGTATTTTTGAATAGTTTCGCCAGACATTCCTACTAATTCAGATACCATAGTAGCTAGCATGTAGCCAATGTAGCCTACAAGACCAGCACCAATTAAGTTAGGAATATACCCCAAGAAGCCAGTTAGTAATCCTTTAACAGGATCTAAAACGCTCTGCATTCCTAGTTTCTCTAATACTAGCATAAAAACAAAAATCATTGCTAAGAAGTAAACTAGCTTACCAACAAAAGCAGAGATAGTTACTTTGTTGCTTTTTAATTTTTCATCTACACCTGTTTTCGCAATTACTTTAGTAATGATTCTTTTCAAGAATCCTGCAATAAACCATCCTATCAATAAAATTAATAAGGCACCAATTGTTGCGGGTATAAAATTACCTGCGGAGTTGCTAATACTGTTTAATGTGTTCTCTACCATTTCCATTTTTTAATCTTTTAAGTTAGTTAGTCTAATTCTAAGATACTCTTAAAACTGGAAAGTCACTTTTATCTAGGAGTTAGTTATAAATTGTTATCAGAATAGAAATAGTAGAAATAGAATTTTTTGTAATTTTGTATTACCACTAAGGATGATTTCTCTCCTCCGCTGAATTTTCGAGTCTTCGAAGAAATAAAGGTATAGAAGGAATTGCTAACGTTTTATTTAAAGTAATTTTCATTATGTCAGTATTAGAAAAAATGACCTCAGAAGGCGCTATTGCATTAGAAGCAAAGCACGGAGCACACAACTACCACCCATTACCTGTAGTATTAGCGAAAGGAGAGGGGGTATATGTTTGGGATGTTGAAGGTAAAAAGTATTACGATTTTTTATCAGCATACTCTGCTGTAAACCAAGGACACTGTCATCCCAAAATTGTAAATGCTATGGTAGATCAAGCGAAAACATTATCGCTTACTTCTAGAGCATTTTATAATGATATGTTAGGAAAGTACGAGAAATATGCAACTGAAACGTTTAATTACGATAAGTTGTTACCAATGAATACAGGAGCAGAGGCTGTTGAAACGGCATTAAAAATTTGCCGTAAATGGGCTTATGAGAAAAAAGGAATAGCAGAGAACGAAGCAGAAATTATTGTTTGTGAAAATAACTTTCACGGACGTACTACTACCATTATTTCTTTTTCCAATGATCCTGTAGCAAGAAAAAACTTTGGTCCTTTTACGAACGGTTTTATCAAAATTGAATACGATAGTCTAAAAGCTTTAGAAGAAGCCTTAGAAAGCAGCAAAAATATTGCAGGTTTTCTAGTAGAGCCTATTCAAGGTGAGGCAGGTGTGTATGTGCCTTCTTCAGATTATTTGAGTAAGGCAAAAGATTTATGTGCAAAGCATAATGTACTATTTATTGCAGATGAGGTGCAAACTGGCATTGCACGTACGGGTAGACTATTGGCTACTTGTGGGGATTGTTCTTGTTCAGATAAGCATTGCAGTGGTACACCAGAAACAAAAGCAGATATTTTAATTTTAGGTAAAGCCCTTTCTGGAGGTGCTTATCCTGTATCTGCCGTATTAGCAAACGATGCTATTATGGACGTTATTGGCCCTGGGAATCACGGAAGTACTTTTGGTGGTAATCCTATAGCCGCTGCTGTTGGTATGGCTGCCTTAGAAGTTGTTAAAGAAGAATCCTTAGCAGAAAATGCTTTCCAATTGGGAGAACTTTTTCGTTCAGAATTGAATAATTTTATTCCTACTTGTGATCTTGTTGGTAGTGTGCGTGGTAAAGGACTTTTAAATGCTATTTTAATTAATGATACAGAAGACAGCTCTACAGCTTGGGATATTTGTATGGCACTTAAAGAAAATGGTTTACTAGCAAAACCAACACATGGTAACATTATTAGATTTGCACCGCCGTTGGTAATGACAAAGAATCAATTACTAGAATGCGTTACTATTATTAAAGATACTTTAGATCAGTTCAAAAAATAATAGTTGTATCTAGGTGACAAAAAAAAGCCTGCTTCTGAAAGAAGCAGGCTTTTTTTTGTTATGCCATACACTAAAAATGAACATTCATTAACGTCATTGCAGTACTATAAAAGGCAATAAATAAAACAAGGTATATGATGGGGAGGGTTATGCCTATTTAGGACAAAATTCTCCGAATTTTTATGAGTTTATAACCATCGTATTCATTTGGATTCTCATTGTAAATACCTTCATATTTTTTAGCATACTTCAAACTTATATAGCTAAAAATTACACCAAAAGATCCACAGCAACAAATTGTTAATAATCTAGAGAGGACGCCAAAGACCACTGTTTCACTCGCATGTGGCAATCGTTTTTTCGCATTGCATTTATGAATTAATAATATCGTTCATCCTTTCTTGTATCAATTCTTGATCTTGGCTCATTATTGATTCTAGCCCAATTGCGTACAATACTCCTGCGAATAGCACCAATAAGACTACATTTAAAATAAGCCCTACAATAGCCACAATTTTACCAGCTTTTAACGTCTCATAATTTGTATAATCTTCTGGGTGTTCCTCATATAACTTTGTGGTGTTTCTAACTAAAAATAAAGCAATAATGCTTAAAACAATACCTAATATACCATAGCACCAACAAAGCAAGATAGAAGAAATACCAAGAACAAGTATGGCAGTAACATTAGGTAATTTTTGATTATTCATAGTAGAAATATTTTAAATGAATTTATAAATGTAATGGATAGTATTTGTAAAAAAACAACTAATAAGCAATACTGCTAAGATTTTATTAAAGTATTTTATTGCGTAAAAATGATGAAAGGTTAAAAGAAGCGCTAATAAAAACAATGGATAAATAGCAGGGTACATCAAAAAGGCAGCTTCGAAGTCACCTTGTACAAAAAATAGAAAAGCACGTTGCAAACCGCAACCAGGACAGTCTATGCCAGTAAATTTTTTTATGAAACAAGTAAGCATGTAGTGTTTCAACTGTTTTGATAGTAAAGAAGTATATAGAAGATACATACACAGGCTTAAAAATGAAAAATACTACTATTTTTGGTTAATCAAAACAAAAGTATGTTGGTATTTAAGGTAGGAGATGAGGTAGAAGCAATAGATGATGTTATTAAAGGTACTGTAACCAAAATACGAGGTAGCCAAATTACTATAGAAAGCACGGATGGCTTTACACTAGATTTTGATACGAAAGAGTTAGTGCTCATTGCTGGGGTATTACATGTAAGTAATCATGAGGTTACTCGTATATTAAAAGAGAAAGAACCACCAAAAAAGCGCAGAGTTACAGTCCTAAAGTCCAAGGAACGCTCATCACCAAAAATGGAGGTAGATCTGCATATTCAGCAGTTGACTAAAAATGCAAACGGTTTACAGAATTATGAAATTTTAGAATTACAATTAGAAACAGCTAGGCGTCAGTTAGAATTTGCCATCTCTAAGCGCATACAAAAAGTAGTTTTTATACACGGGGTAGGTGAAGGAGTGCTTAAGGAAGAGTTACAATATCTGTTTAGAAAATACGACACCCTAAAATTCTATGATGCTGATTATCAAAAGTACGGTGCAGGTGCAACCGAGGTTTACTTTTACCAAAGTTAGAAATTCATTCTAAGCTTAAGGACTAGTAACAACTGTTCCAAAATTTTGCACGCTTAAATCTGTAATTCTAATACCTGTTTCTGAGACAAAAGAAATATCTTGTAATTGTATTTCGTGTTCGTATGTATTGCTATCTAAAAGTTTTGTGTATACAGTTACGCTTCCATTGATTGCGGTAATTTCCTCATTTACTACGGGATTAATTACAGGAATTGTGGAACAAAAATAAGTGTCGTTTACTGTACTAGAAAAGGTGCGGTATAGTAGTTGGGCATCTTCTGGTATAGAAATAGTAAGCGTCTCTGTAGTAGTCTCGTTCTTTAAAAAATCTGCCGGTAGTTGAAGAATAAGCGACTCGTTATCATTAATCTTAAAAAGTGTCTCCGCTGTTTCAGCTGTTAGCGTATTGCAGAATTGGATGGTAGTGATGGCGTCAAAATCTATCGTTTCTATCTGTAAGTCACCATCGTCGCAAGAAATAATCAAAACTAGAAGAAAGATATGTAATAGGTATTTCATAATACGAATTTAAAGGAAAAATATGGTTGCATGGTGAATTGGAATATTCTAAACGAAACGTTTTATCTAGAGAAGTTTTAGAGCTAAATGTAATTGTGGGACTTTGGACTACAGGATACTTTCTTTGCCATTATTAAAAGTAGCTTTCAGAATAATTGATTTATTAAGAATAGCCGTCCACTAAAAACTAAGTAACTTTGCACCTAAGCTCTGGTATTATATTATGAAACAAGTTTATTTAGATAATGCAGCGACTACCAAAGTAAGAGATGAGGTCATAGCCGTTATGAAAGATGCCTTAGCAAATACGTTCGGTAACCCCTCATCAAGCCATAGTTACGGGCGTACGGCAAAAACAGGAATAGAACGCGCACGTAAAACTATAGCGAAGCAATTAAACGCCCAGCCGTCTGAAATTATTTTTACTTCTGGCGGTACAGAGGCAGATAATATGGTTTTAAGAAGTGCTGTGGATACGTTAGGTGTAAAAACCGTCATCACCACCAAGGCGGAGCATCATGCGGTATTATACACAGTTCTAGAGTTAGAAAGGTTAAAGAAAATTAAAATTAAATATGTAACGCTAGATAAATTTGGGAATCCTAGTATAGATCATTTAAAGCAATTGTTACAAGAAAATAATTCATATACGCTTGTAAGTTTAATGCATATTAATAATGAAACTGGCAATATAATTCCTATTCATGAGATTGCCTATTTAGTGAAGAGTTATGGGGCTTTCATGCATTCAGACACTGTACAATCCATTGGCCATTATACCTGGGATGTGCAAAAAACACCAATAGACTTTATGGCTGCGGCAGCCCATAAGTTTCATGGCCCAAAGGGAATCGGCTTTGCTTTTATTAGAAAAAATAGTGGGTTAGGAGCATTCCTCTTTGGAGGAAACCAAGAGCGTGGTTATAGAGCAGGTACAGAATCTTTTCATAACATTCTTGGATTAGAGAAGGCTTTTAGTATTGCATACGAAAATCTCACAACGGAACAAGCAGGTATAGAAAGTACCAAAAGATATTTTATAGGAAAGATAAAAGAGGCAATTCCGCAAGTGCTATTTAATGGGTATTCTGGAGTTTTAGATCAGAGCAGTTACACTATTTTAAATGTGCAGCTACCTATTTTAATTAGCAAAGTACCAATGCTTTTGTTTCATTTAGATATGAAAGGCATTGCCTGTTCTAGAGGTAGCGCTTGCCAGTCTGGCAGTACTAAAGACTCTCATGTGCTTACAGCGTTTTTATCAGAAGACGCTATAAAAAAAGCATCACTAAGATTTTCATTTTCTATATACACAACGCAAGAAGAAATTAGATATACCGTTAGCGTTTTAAAAGAATTTATAGCCAAATTAGAAACTGTATAAAAGTGATTTATTTTTTCTTTCGCTCCCTATCATAGGGGAATTTACGTGAAGCTGCTTTCATCATTTTATCAACAAGATCGTTCGTATTCTTTCCTGTTTTTTTGCTTATTTT
>Ga0115565_10000996_pt1 | contig 24142 bp, 21 predicted proteins | sample COGITO_mtgs_1105_FD_87199 | JGI IMG/M metagenome (GOLD analysis project Ga0115565, IMG submission 87199) | Pelagic marine microbial communities from North Sea - COGITO_mtgs_110530 | ecosystem: Environmental > Aquatic > Marine > Epipelagic | place: Germany:Helgoland, sampling site Kabeltonne... | reverse complement strand
TAAAAAGAGACCCAAATAGTACTATTAAAATAAATGCAGATGATTTATTGTTTGCTGTAACACATTCGCCAAAAGAAGTAAAGGCCTATTACGCAAAATATAATGTAAATAGGGAAGATGTTTTAAGAACGATTAAAAGTGAACTCAAAAAATCAAACTTTAAAATAAATCCGAATACTATTTTAGCAGAAGTAGAAAGGACTATAGATGATGATATTTTTCAGAATAATTTTATGAATTCTCTGAAAAGAAAAGTATCTGACATTGCAGAGGCAATAGCTAGTAGAAACGATTAGTTATACTATTAATTTAAAACTCGTCTTTGCGAACATTTTGAAGCAATCTGTAAATTAATTAAGAAAATAATTAGATTAAAAATTAACAAAGAAATTGTGAATACTAACAAACAGATTTCTTCGTAGAAAAAACTCCTCGTAAATACGTTGAAATAAAAAACAAAAATAATCTTAAAATCAATAAAAATGAAAAAAATAATATGTATCCTGTTATTGTTGTGCGCAACAATTTCTCAAGCTCAAGAAAAAACATTCGAAAGGGAAGTTAGTAAAATTTCTAAACGAATAGAAAGTATTGCAAAGGAACAAAAGGACTCCTTAAAAACAAAAGTAATTGCAATCGATAAACGTTTAGACAAAGGAGAAATAACCAAAAGTACCGCAGAAACTTTAAAGAAAGAGGTAGCAGCTTATCATGCAAGACGTATTGAAAAATTAGTAAGTGAACAAGAGGCTTTATTACAAGTATTAGTGCAAGATAAAACCAATGGTAAAATTGCAAGTTCAGGCGAATTTGATAACGATTTTGATGAAGAAAACACATTTACAATTGGCAGTAAAACCTTCATCTTTAAAGACAATGATAATTATTATGACACTCAAAATGAAAAGAGAGAAGCTCGTGAAAAAAAATGGAGAGATAAAGGAAAATCTTCGAGAACTACAACAACACAGTTTGTTTTTGCAATGGGTATAAATAATGTTTTAAATGATAACAATTTATCTACTTTGGGTGATGATTATCAAACTTGGCGCTCACGTTTTTATGAGGTAGGTTTTACTTGGAAAACACGTTTTACAAAAGAACCTTCTCAATTGTATTTCAAATATGGAGTTTCTTTTCTTTGGAATAATTTACGATTAAAAGACAATCAACAACATGTCAAAAATGGAGATATAACAAATATTGAAACTAGAATTGATGAAGATTTAACAGAAAGTAGATTACGTCATGTACAAATGAATTTCCCTGTGCATTTGGAATGGGATTTATCTAAAAACAAAACCTATTCTGATGGACGAAAAAGAGACAGAACTAACAATTCAGTACGTTTAGGAATTGGAGGTTTTGCAGGTTTTAAATTAGGAACAAGACAGTATTTAGAATATAAAAATTCGGAAGGAGTAGAAATAGAAACTGTACAATATGATAACTTTAACATGAATATTTTTAACTACGGATTAAGCAGTTACGTAGGTTATAAAGATGTAAGTTTTTATGTTAAGTACGATTTAAATCCACTTTTTAAAAATACAGAAATTAGAAATATTTCAATGGGAATTCGTTTAGATTTGGATTAATTGATATCGTGTTTTAATAAGTTTTGTTGATATTTTAGTTCTAAATTGATGATCATACTCAATTTGAAAATTAAATAAACTGCAAATTAGTTTACAAAAGTCATTGTATTTACAGTGACTTTTGTTATTTAAGTTAGTTTTTAACATTTATTTCAATAATTCTCCTTAATTAGCTAATAATATTATGTAATTCGTAATAATTAAAAGGGATTCGTTTTTATTTTATCAATAGTAAAAAAACATTATTTTTATAACTTTAAATTAAACACAAAGAAAATCATCAAAATGAAAATAGGTATTCCTAAAGAAATTAAAAATAACGAAAGCAGAGTTGGTATGACTCCTGCTGGAGTTTTTGCATTAACAAACAAAAATCATACAGTATTTGTACAAGCAACAGCTGGTGAAGGAAGTGGCTTTTTCGATAAAGATTACATAGAAGTTGGTGCTACCATTTTACCAACTATTGAAGATGTGTATGCAAAAAGCGAAATTATTGTAAAAGTTAAAGAGCCAATTGCATCTGAATATCATTTAATTAAAGAAAACCAAATTGTATTTACGTATTTTCATTTTGCATCAAGTGAGCCTTTAACAAAAGCAATGATTGCAAGCAAAGCAGTTTGTATTGCTTATGAAACAGTAGAGGATGCAGATGGTTCTTTGCCATTATTAACACCAATGTCTGAAGTTGCAGGAAGAATGTCTATACAACAAGGAGCAAGATATTTAGAAAAGCCTGTAAAAGGACGTGGAATTTTATTAGGAGGAGTTCCAGGAGTTACTCCAGGAAAAGTTCTTATTTTAGGAGCAGGAGTTGTGGGAGTTCAAGCTGCAAAAATGGCAGCAGGTTTGGGGGCACACGTAACAATTTTAGATATTAATATGAAGCGTTTACGTTATGTAAACGATGTTTTACCAAATCATGTAATTACAGGTTTTTCAAGTGAATATGTAATAAGACAGCATATAAAAACACACGATTTAATAATTGGAGGAGTTTTGGTAAAAGGAGGAAAAGCCCCAAAATTAATTACAAGAGATATGTTAAAAGAAATGCGCCCAGGAACTGTTTTGGTTGATGTGGCTGTAGATCAAGGAGGTTGTTTCGAAACTACAAGAGCTACAACCCACGAAGATCCAACCTATATTATTGATGATGTTGTGCATTATTGTGTAGCAAATATGCCAGGTGCTGTTCCTTTTACTTCTACAATGGCGTTAACAAATGTTACACTTAATTATATATTAAAAATCGCAAATTTAGGCTGGGAAAAAGCTTGTGCAAATGATGAATCTTTGCATAAAGGCTTAAACATTGTAAAAGGTGAAATTGTGTACAAAGTGCTCGAAGGTATTTTTGATTAAAGTATTCTTTTTAAAATAAATATGGATTAATTTTATAAGGCAACCTCTTAATATTAAATTTAATATTTTAAAAATTATATTTTTATAAATAAATTATATAATGAAGTTTTAAATTGATATTAAACTTGATTTATTAATCATAAAAAAGATGTATGAAATATAAAAATAATCACTACATTTGCACCCTTAAAAATAAACAATAAATTATTAATTATGAATCATTACGAAACTGTTTTCATTTTGAATCCCGTTTTATCTGACACTCAGATAAAGGAGACAGTACAAAAGTTCGAAGATTATTTAGTTTCCAAAGGAGCTGAAATAATCTCAAAAGAAGATTGGGGCTTAAAGAAATTAGCCTATCCAATTCAAAAGAAAAAAAGTGGTTTTTATCACTTATTAGACTTCAAAATTTCAGGAGAAGAAATTTCTGCTTTTGAATTAGAGTTCAGAAGAGATGACAGTATTATGCGTTATTTAACTGTAAGGTTAGACAAGCATGCTGCAGCTTGGGCTGAAAAAAGAAGAGAACGTGTTAAATCTGTTAAAAAATAAGAAATGGCATCAATAGAACAACAAGCAAAAGGTGGTAAATCTGCTGACGTTAGATATTTAACGCCATTAGATATAGACACTAAAAAAGAAGCAAAATACTGTAGATTTAAGAAAAAAGGCATTAAATATATCGATTATAAAGATGCAGATTTCTTAATGTATTTAGTAAATGAGCAAGGTAAAATTTTACCAAGACGTTTAACAGGAACTTCATTAAAATATCAACGTAAAGTTGCGCAAGCAATTAAAAGGTCACGTCATTTAGCGTTAATGCCTTACGTTGGAGATTTACTAAAATAATAAATACGTACAGACATGGAATTGATATTAAGACAAGACGTAGAAAATTTAGGATTTAAAGATGATGTTGTAGACGTTAAAAACGGATATGGTAGAAACTTTTTAATCCCAACAGGAAAAGCATCTTTAGCTACTTCATCTGCGAAGAAAGTATTAGCAGAAAATTTAAAGCAAAGAGCTTATAAAGAAGCTAAATTAGTTGATGAAGCAAATGCTATTGCAGAAACAATTAAAGGATACGAGTTACAAATTGCATCTAAAACTGGTTCAGGAGACAAATTATTTGGTTCTGTAAACAATATAGATTTAGCTGCAGCACTTGCAAAAGCAGGTACAGAAATCGACAAGAAATTTATTAAAGTTGTTGGTGGTTCTGTAAAAAGATTAGGTAAATACGAAGCATCTGTAAGATTACACAGAGCTGTAGTTGCTGATATTACTTTTGATGTGGTTGCTGAATAATTTTAGCAATTATTCAAATAATTTTTAAAAGCTCGTTAGAAATAACGAGCTTTTTATTTTTTATTCCAATTTTTAATTTTCAATTTCTAACTCCTAATTTCCAACTCAAAATGAAATACAGACAATTAACTAAAGAACAATTCGAAAGCTTACATAAAGAGTTTGCCCTTTTTTTAGCCTCACAAAGTATTGATGTAAAAGAATGGAAAACTATTAAAGAGGAAAAACCAAACGTTGCAGAAGAAGAGTTAAACCTTTTTTCTGATGTTGTTTGGGATGATGTTTTAACCAAAACAAAATATATAGAACATTTTTCTGAAAGATCTGCAAATTTATTTAAGTGCGATGAAAATGAAATTCATAGAATTGCCATTAAGATTACTTGGGATATTAATTTATTAGAACAAAAAGGTTTTGAGTGGTTAATGCAAAACCCAATGGACAATTCTGTTGAAATTTTTAAAGGTTCTAAACCTTATCATTTAGATAGAAATAAAGAAATTTTCGATTTAATGGAAAAAGGTAGTTCAATTTCGCAAGGTGAAATATTCGAATACTTTAGCCAATTAATTGGGTAAGATCTATACAAAACTGTTAATCGATACTTTTTTGCATTTTAGCGTTACTTTAAATCATTTAATCATCGTTTTTTAAAAAAAAGATAACTTTAGACTTAATTTGTAACTTATTAAGTAGTATTAATTTTTGATGTTAGATGGAAAAAAATTTAAAGGTTTTATTGGTTGAGGATAATTTAATTGAAATAATGAAAATGAATAGAACCATTTCATTATTAAAATTGAAACATACCATTTATGAATCAAAAAATGGTGAAGAAGCTTTAAAGTTTCTTGAAGATAAAGCTAATATTCCAGATATTATTTTGCTAGATTTGAATATGCCAAAAATTAGTGGTTTAGAATTTCTAAGAATCATAAAAGCAAATAACGACTTAAAGCATATTCCTACAATTATTTTAACAACCTCTAGCAATCAAAAAGATTTATTAGAATGTTACAGAACAGGAATGTCTGGTTATGTTTTAAAGCCTTTAAAATATGAGGATTACGTTAAAAAAATAGAAACTGTATTAGCTTATTGGAGTGTAAACGAGTTAATAAAAATGTAATTTAAAATTATTTTTAGGTAGATAAAGATTTTTAAAATAGTACTTATTTATAGAATAATTTCATTCAAATTTTTTAATCATAGTTTTTATTATAAACTAATTCTTTACTATTGGTTTATCAATTGTTAAAAAGATTGTAAATTTATTGTGCTAATAAAGTTTATGATCAATCTTAACTTTTATTATCCATAGAATTATTTTACTTATAATATATCAAATAATGAAAACTGTTCAGTTAAAAAAAATAAAAAACAAAAAACTAGAATATTTATCTGAACAAATTTTATTGATAAAACCTTTAGTTTTGGTTTTTGGTAATAGATATATGTTAGAAGAAACAGATATTTATAATGAAATCAGAGAGGAATTTAAAGATGGGCATTTTGTTTTTGGGTCAACCTCTGGAGATATTACTTCAGAATCTGTAGACGACGAATCTATAACAATTACCGCTATTGAATTTGAGAAAAGTAGTTTTGTAATAAAAACAACCGATGTTTTAAATGATAATAATTTAATAGATAGTCATAAAATTGGTAAAGAATTACTACAACAATTACCTCAAAAAGATTTAAAATATGTTTTTATAGTTTCAGATGGTCGTTTTATAAACGGTAGTCAGCTTGCTGTTGGTTTAAATGCTTCATCAGCAGATAATGTTCTAATTACAGGTGCTTTATGTGGAGATGGTTCTAGATTCGAAAAAACATTGGCTTCTTATAACGAAAAACCTAAAGAAGGCGAAATTGTAGCCATTGGTTTTTATGGAGAAACTTTAGAGGTTTCTTTTGCTACTAATGGAGGTTGGACTCCTTTTGGACCAGAAAGAATTGTAACAAAATCTGACGCGAACATACTTTACGAACTTGATGGGAAACCAGCATTAGATTTGTATAAAAAGTATTTGGGCGATAAATCTAACGAATTACCTGGAGCTGCTTTATTATATCCTTTGAAAGTAAAATCTACAGATACAAGAAAATCTATTGTAAGAACAATACTAAATATTAATGAAGTTGAAAATTCGATGATTTTGGCTGGTGATATTTTAGAAGGTGCTAAAGTTCAGTTAATGATGACGAATGTAGACAGTATTGTAAATGCTGCAGAAATAGGAGCTAAGCAAGCTTTAGAAAATAGAATTAAAAAACCAGATTTGGCAATTTTAATTAGTTGTATTGGACGTAAATTGGTTTTAGACCAAAGAGTAGAGGAAGAAGTAGAAGAAGTGATGGAGGTTATTGGTAAAGAAACAGCAATATGTGGTTTTTATTCTTATGGTGAAATTGCCCCTTTTAAAGGCGAAATGAATTGTCAACTACACAACCAAACAATGGCTATTACTTTAATTAGCGAATAATGAACTCTCTACTAAAAAGACAATTAAGAAAATATTTATCTAAAGACTTACAGGCTAATAAAGACTTAGAGGTTTTTTTAGATGCTGTAAATAAATCTTACGATACTTCAGATGAGCAATTTACAATGTTACAAAGAGCTGTAACCATTAGTTCAGAAGAACTATTTGAATCTAATAAACAGCTAAAAGAAGAAACACAATCTCAGAAGAATATAATTTCGAAACTTAATAACGTACTAAACACTTTAAAATTTTATGAATTAGAGGAAGTCAACAATTTAGAAAGTACAGATTCTTTAAAATTAGTGGATTTTATAGATCATCAAACAAAAGAAATTATAGAAATTAATAAAGAAAAAGATAAATTAGTTGCTAGTTTAGTAAAACAAAATCAGGAGTTAAATGATTATGCTCACATGATTTCTCACGATTTAAAATCACCCTTGCAAAGTATAGATGCCTTAACAACTTGGATTAAAGACGATTATTTTGAAAAATTGGATGCTGGTGGAAAAGATATTTTAAATTTAATTCGAGATAATGTTGAAAAAATGGACACACTTATTCAAGGGATTTTAGAATATTCCACAATAGGTAAAGTTGAAAAAACAAGTTATAAAGTTGACTTAAACGCTTTGTTATCAGATTTAATTTTAAAAATTAATAATCCAAAAGAGGTAAAAATCTTATTACCAGAAAATTTACCAATTATTAATGGAGATACATATAGACTAGAACTTTTATTTTATAATTTAATTGATAACGCTGTAAAATTTAATAATAAAGGGAAAAATGGTTTTGTAGAAATAAATTTTACTGACGAGAATGATTTTTGGAATTTTACAATTAAAGATAATGGAAAAGGAATTGAGAACACATATTTTGATAAAATCTTTGTTGCTTTTCAAAAGTTAGAAAACGAGAGTAAATCTACTGGCATTGGTTTGTCGATTGTAAAAAAGATTATTGAAGCTTATAATGGCGATATAAATATAAAATCTACCCCAAATGTAGAAACAATTTTTACATTTACAATAAAAAAATAAAGATGGAAAAACCCAATTTATCATACATAAATAAATTAGCAAGAGAAGACGATTCCGTTAGAAATACCCTAATAAATGTTATTAAAGAAGAATTTCCTGAAGAAATAAAAGAGTATTTTAATAGCATCAAAAAAAATAATTTTAAGGAAATTGAAGCTAATGTGCATAGAATTAAACATAAATTTAGTATTTTGGGCTTAGAAGAGAGTTATAAAGACGCAAATCAGTTTGAGCACAATCTTCGAGAACAAAAATTAGACGATGTGCAAAAAGAAAAATTTGAAAATATTTTATTAGTAATTTCTGATTTTATAGACACAATTTAAATAAATATCCTTTGTAAATTATATTATATTTTAAAGAAAAAAAAATTTAAAAGATTGATGATGATGGTTTTGACAAAATAAAATGAATTATAGTTTTTAAAAATTAATTTATATTAACCAATTAAATACATGTATTATGCCCCTAAAAATTTCAAAAAACAAAAGTGTTTATCATTTAAAAGGAAAAGTAAACACGCCTAATGTAGCATCTCTTTTGACCTATTTTACAGAAAAAATTGATAAGAAAAAGAAAATAACATTAAATATTGAACAAGCTGATGAAATTGACAAGAATGGTTTAAATGCTATTCAACAATTAATGATTTTAGCGACTTCTAAAGAAAAGAATTTTTCTATAATTGGGAGTGGCTGTAAAGAAATCTATGATCACTTTTATCTAAATAGGCTTAATTAATTAGATATAATTTTTAAAACAAAATCTTTTGTCAATGGTTTTCCATTGGCAATTTTTTTGATATTATCAAAAGTAAAAATAAAATCGCACCCAGTTTTATAAGCAGAGCAACCATAAGCTGTTTTTCCTTTTAAAATTGTCCCTGTTTTACATTTAGGACACGTAATTTTTTCGTTATTATCATTCGTTTTTTTCGAAGTAACTTCTTTTGAAATAGGCTTTTGTTTAGGTTCTAATTTTAAATTAAAATCATCATCAAAACGAATTAAACCCTCTACTTTTTTATCATTTAAAACAAAACCTTTTAAATTAGTTGTACAGTTTTTTTCAATCAATCTTTTAATCTGATTTTCAGAGATTTTCTTGCCATAAATTTCAAATGGAATTTTAAAAGAACAATTATTTTTATATTCTGAACAACCAAAGGCAGAAGAACCTTTTAAGAGTTGTCCTTTTTTACATTTTGGACAAGTTTTACCAGCTACATTTTTAGATTTTGTTACTGTTTTGGAATTTGAATTGGCAGATTGCTTCAGTCCTTCCTCCTTCGCAAAGACAGAAGAAATACGTTTAGAAGATTTGTTAGAACGAACTTCATACACCAACTCATCTACCATTTTTTTCATATTGTTGATGAAAGTTCCTGCATTAAATTCTCCTCGTTCAATTTCTTTTAAACGTTTTTCCCATCTACCAGTTAACTCAGCAGATTTCAATAATTCATTATCGATAATGTTAATTAAATCGATGCCTGTTTGCGTTGGTAAAACCAATTTTTTTTGACGCTCAATATATTTTCTTCGGAATAAAGTTTCAATAATACTTGCTCTGGTTGATGGTCTTCCAATGCCATTTTCTTTCATTAACTCTCGCAAATTTTCGTCATCAACTTGTTTACCAGCAGTTTCCATTGCTCTTAACAAACTTGCTTCAGTAAAATTTCTTGGAGGTTTTGTCTCTTTTGTTAAAAACGAAGGTTCATGAGGTCCTTTTTCTCCTTTTACAAAATTGGGTAAAATTGCTTCACTATTTTTTTTATCAATTTTTTCTGCGGATTGAAAAACAACGCGCCAACCTTGTGTTAAGATTTCTTTTCCTGTTGTTTTAAAAGGAATTTTAGCAGCTTTTCCTAAAATTGTAGAGTTTGAAATATCTGATTCTGGATAAAAAACAGCAATAAAACGTTTGGTAATAATATCATACACTTGCTGCTGATTGTATTGCAAATTACTCTGAATTCCTGTTGGAATTATAGCATGGTGATCTGTAACTTTTTTATCATCAAAAACTCGTTTTGTTTTCTTTATTTTTTTACCTAAAAGTGGTTGAGTAAGTTCGCTGTAATTTGTTAATTTCGATAAAATTCCATGAACTTTTGGATACATATCATTGGGTAAAAAAGTTGTATCAACTCTTGGATATGTAACCACTTTCATTTCATATAACTTCTGAACAATTTTTAAAGTTTCATCCGCAGAAAAACCAAATTTATTATTACAATATACTTGTAAACCTGTAAGATCAAAAAGCTTTGGAGCATAATCTTTTCCTTTTTTCTTAGTAACAGAAACAATTTCAAAATCAGATTGTGCAACTTTATCTGCTAAAACTTGACCATCTTCCTTTTTTAAAAAACGGCCATCTTCGTAATTAAACAGTGTATCTCTATAAGTAGTTTGTAATTCCCAATAAGGTTCTGGTTTAAAATCTCTAATCTCAATAAAACGATTTACCAACATTGCAAGAGTAGGGGTTTGCACTCTACCAACTGACAAAACTTGTTTGTAACCACCGTATTTTACAGTGTATAATCTTGTTGCATTTAATCCTAAAAGCCAATCTCCAATGGCTCTAGAATAGCCTGCATAATATAAATTATCATATTTTGTAGAAGATTCCAAGTTATTAAAACCTTCTTTAATAGCTTCTTCTGTTAAGGAAGAAATCCACAAACGTTGCACTTCACCTTTATAACCACATTGATTAATTACCCAACGTTGAATCAATTCTCCTTCAGTTCCAGCATCCCCACAGTTTATAACAACAGTTGCTTTATCAAATAGAGATTTTACAATATTGAATTGTTTTTTAATTCCTGCATCGCCTGTAACTTTTGTGTCAAAACGTTCTGGTAACATGGGTAAATTGTTCAAATCCCAGCTTTTCCAATGTGGTTTATAATCTTTAGGTTCTAAAAGTGTGCATAAATGTCCAAAAGTATAAGTTACAGCATAGCCATTTCCTTCGTAAAAACCATCACGTTTGGTGTTGGCTCCTAGAATGTTAGCGATTTCTCTTGCTACACTTGGCTTTTCTGCAATACAGACTTTCAAATTTGATTGATTTTAAAAGGTCGAAAATAGGTAAATTATTAAGATAATGAATTTATTTTTTTGTAGAAATTACTTAAATATACCACTTGTTTATTATTTTTTACGTTAATATTAATAGAAGGGAATAAGTTTCTAGATTAACTAGAAATATTAAAAGCCTTTATATTTATTATTATGAGTGATTTTTTCAAAATTAAAAAAGGTAAAGTTTTAGAAATAAACGACTTTACAAAAGTATTAAGAGTTGAAAAAGGTGTTATTTACCTTTTTCATGAAAACAAAAAAATAACAAATAGTTGCTTTGTAGAAATGGATGATAATCTATTCACTGAAACGAAATCTACAAATAGAGTAGAACTTAGGTAAATCTTTTTAATAGAGAATATAGTTTTTAAAACTCTATATTCTCTGTTATTTTTCTTCAACAAAGCCAATTGAATTCTCTATCACATATTATAAACTTCTAAAAATGAATAGTATGTATGTTATTTCAATTTTAAAAGTTCTTTTTTAACATCTTCCCAAGAAACTTTTTTCTTTTTATTTAACTCATTAATTCCTTGTTGTATCTCGTTTTTTTGATAATCAGTTAAGTCATCCCAAGAATCATCTTTTTCTATTTTATTGCTCATTTTATAAATGTAAGAATTATTATTTTACTTTACCAAAGCCAATTGAATTCTCTTCCTAACAACATCAACCTCTAAAACTTTTACAGTAATTTGTTGTTGTAAATTCACAATTGCATTTACATCTTTTACAAACGTATCTGATAAATTAGAAACATGAATTAAGCCACTTTCTTTAATGCCAATATCTACAAAACAACCAAAATTGGTAATATTATTAACAATTCCTGGCAAAAGTTGACCTGTTTTTAAATCAGCAATTGTTTTAATATTTACATCAAAAGAAAATACTTTTGCTGTGGCTCTTGGGTCTAAACCAGGTTTTTCTAATTCTTTAATAATGTCTTGCAACGTTGGCAGACCAATGTTTTCAGAAATATAATGTTGCAGATTTATTTTTTGTAGTATTTCTTTATTTCTTATTAAATCAGCAATATTTATTTTTAAATCTTTGGCAATTTTATCAACTAAAACATAACTTTCAGGATGCACCCCAGAATTATCTAAAGGATTTTTTCCATTCTTAATTCTTAAAAAACCAGCAGCTTGTTCAAAAGCTTTTCCACCTAGTCTAGGTACTTTTTTAATTTCTTTTCTTAAATTAAAAGAGCCATTTTCATTTCTGTAATTTACGATGTTTTCTGCCAATTTAGGTCCAATTCCAGAAACGTAACTCAGCAAAGATTCACTTGCTGTATTAATGTTTACGCCAACAGTATTTACACAACTTTCTACAGTTTGGTCTAAAGATTTTTTTAGTTTTGTTTGATCAACATCATGCTGATATTGGCCGATTCCAATCGATTTTGCATCAATCTTAACCAATTCAGCCAAAGGATCTTGCAATCTACGTCCAATAGAAACAGAACCACGAACTGTAACATCGTAATTTGGGAATTCGTCTCTTGCAATCTTAGAAGCAGAATAAATAGAAGCTCCAGCTTCACTTACCACAAAAACATCAATCTTATCTTTAAAGAAAACTTTTTTAACCAATTCTTCAGTTTCTCTTGATGCTGTTCCATTTCCGATTGCAATAGCATCAATTTTATAAGCATCAACCAAAGAACCTATTTTTTTTATAGCTTCATTTGTTTGATTTTGAGGTTGATGAGGATATATATTTTCATTATGTAATAAATCTCCTTGTTCATTTAAACAAACCAATTTACAGCCGGATTTAAAACCAGGATCGATTGCCAAAATACGTTTTTCACCCAAAGGCGAACCTAATAATAGTTGTTTTAAATTTTTTGTAAAGACATTAATGGCATCTTCATCTGCCTTTTCTTTAGCTATTGATAACGCTTCATTTGATAAAGAAGGAAATAACAAACGTTTATACGCATCTTGAATTGCTAATTCAATCTGAACAGAACAATTATTTTGAGATTTAATAATTCTATTTTCAATTCTTTGCAACAATCTTTCTGAGTCAATTTCAATTTTTACGCGAATAAAACCTTCATTTTCTGCTCTCAAAATGGCCAATAATCTGTGTGAAGGAATGTTTTTTAAAGCTTCATTCCAATCAAAATAATCTTTAAACTTTTGCGCTTTTTCTTCATCAATTTTACTCTTTATTATTTTTGATGAAATGGTTGCAAAACGTTCTAATTCTCTTCTAATATTATTTCTGATATCAGTTCTTTCGTTTATCCATTCTGCAATAATAAAACGTGCACCTTCCATAGCATCATCAATAGTTGCAACATCTTTTGATGTATATTTTGAGGCAGTTTGCTCTAAATTATTCACATTCTGACTCATCATCATTTTTGCCAAAGGTTCTAAACCTTGCAAACGTGCAGTTTCTGCTTTGGTTTTTCGCTTTTTCTTAAAAGGCAAATACAAATCTTCTAAAGAAATGAGGTCTTGAGAATTATTTACTTGAATTTCTAATTCGCTTGTTAAAACATTTTGTTCTTCTAACGCTTTTAAAATCGTCGATTTACGTTTTTCTAAACCTTCAAAAAGTTCTTTAAACTTTACAATTTCGCCAATTTGAACTTCATCTAAATTGCCAGTAATTTCTTTTCTATATCTACTGATAAAAGGAATAGTTGCATCTTCGTTTAAAAGAGAAATCGCGTTTTCTACAGATTTTGATGAAAGTTGAGTTTGCTGAATTATATATGGAAGAATTTGCATTTTATATTTTAATTTTATCAGAAAAAAGAAACCTCATAAAAATGAATTTTATGAGGTTGTAAATATAGTTTTATAAGCTTAAAAGAATTTAATTTTTAATCCATTTTTTAGAAGAAATATTACCAAATTCATCTTCTAATTTCAAGATATAAATTCCTGATTGAAATTTAGAAACATCAGTTGAATTCGTATTAATTGTAGAGATCTTCTTTCCCAATACATTGTAAATTACTCCAGATTTTATGTTTGAATTTGATTGAATATTCAACATTGTATTTACAGGATTTGGATAAACTTTAAAATTAAATTTAGAATCAGAATTTAATCTTTCAACTTCATCTAAACTTAAAACAGCACTTAAATTAGCGACCAATAATTCTTCACCTTTATCATCATAACTTCCTGTAAAATAGAAGTCGTTATCAATAAAGGCACTTAAATTTTGCAGTCCACCACTTTCTGTCCCATAACTTACATCAGCATTATTAATAGATAAAACTGGTGTTAATATTCCTGTATTTTCAACGAAATACATCCTATAAATAAAATCTGAATTACCATAATGCCTTGTGTTTATAAAGAGTTTGTTTCCGTTCGTAACAAAACCAAAGTAATCATCAATTGAACTTGTGCCTGTTTCAGATTCTTTGCTGTATAAAAATTCTGGTTCAGTAGTGTCACTTAAACGCCATAATTCAGTTTGATACGTTGCATTTCTAATAGCGAAATACAAATAATTATTATGTATATAAAAATTTGTAGGATTTATTCCTTGAGAACCTTCTACAATATCTTTAACTAATGCTGTATTATCGTCTTTATCTATAGCCCAAATTTCCTCACCAGCACCTTGTCTATCATCAAATACATAATATATTTTGTCTTTTAATGGATAAACTACTGTATTTGATTTTAGTTCTGTTACAATTTTGGTTCCTGCTGAAGTTCCATCAGTTTTAATAAGATTTCTTTTTCTTGTAAATCTGCCTTCTGCATTAAAATAAAGGAAATTGTTGAAAGTAAATAAATTTGACGTGTAAAAAGTACCTTCTTTTGCTAAACTATTTACTGGTGAAACTAAAATAGTTCCTGATGAAGTGCCATTTGTTTTCCACATTTCGGTTTTTGTAGCAGAATTTTCTGTTCCTGTTTTAACAGCAAAAAAGTACATTTCGTTATTGTAGGGAACAAATTTTGGTCTGATATCTAATGCAGATCTAAAACTTGGATTTGCTCCACTATTAATGTCTTTAAGCAGTATTGTACCTGCTTCTGTACCATCTGTTTTCCAAGGTTCCATGCCATTTGTGCCATTATCTGCAAAAAAGTAAAGTTGATTATTAAATTGCGAAAACTCGCCAATTCTTACATAAGCTCTTCCATCATTTACAAAAGCATCTCCTGTAGGATTGATATCTTTAATAATATTTGTTCCTGCTTCTGTGCCATCTGTAATCCAAAGTTCGTATCCTTTTTCTAAAGTGTAGGCTTTAAAAATTATCTTATTATTTACAAGATAAAAATCAAAAGGATTACTAGATTGAAAACCAGGATTAATGTCTTTTACCAAACTTGTAGAAGTGCCATCAAAAACAAATAATTCTCTACCATGAATATTATCATCCGCAGAAAAATAGATTTTACCATTTAATTCGGTTTGAAATTTTGGTTCTGAATCTAAGTTGCCTGTTTTATTGATATCTTTTAATAATTTTGTAGCTGTATTTGTTCCATCAGTAATCCAGAGTTCTCCAATATCATAACTGCCAAGAGTTCCAGAAAATATAAGATTTTCTCCCAAAGTATACATGCCAAATGTTGGTGTTCTTCCATCTGGCCAAAAAGGATTTAAAGAATAGGTGCCAGTATTTGTTCCATCAGTAATCCAAACTCTATCTCCTTGGTCTTTATAATTGGCTACAAAATATGTTTTAGTAGGTGTACTTGCGTTATATTGTTTAACAGAAGTGATATCTGGAGTTGTTAATCTTGTTGTAGTTGTTGATGTACCATCAAAAATATGAATACCTCTTTGTAATAAAAGTAATAAATTATTTTCTCTATTAATAATTCCTTGTATTCCTCCATCTTCATTTACGTTACTTAACACCAATTTTGTACCAGCTTCAGTTCCATCTGTTTCCCAAAGTTCGTGAGTAAAAGCGAAATAAACTTTATTGTTAAAAGAGGTTATTCCTAAAATAGTAGATGAAGAAGTGCCAGTAAACGTTTTTAATTTTAAAGTTCCAGCTTCTGTACCATCAGTTGTCCATAAATCTTTTTTACCATTTAGAAACAAAAATTTATCTGTGGCTTTGTAAAAGTTGGAGGGTATTGCATTTACAGTTTGAAACGTATTTTCACCTACATCTTTTAAGAAATAAGTTCCAGCTGCTGTACCATCAGAAATATAAGGTTCTATGCCTAAATTTTTTGAGTAAATGTAGGCTATAAATCTATTTTCATCAAATTTAAAAATAGCATTTCCATTATTTGCTATGTTATTACTTACAAATTGATCTGTAGGAAAAGTAAGCAATACATCTGTAGAGTTCCCATCTGTTTTATATAGCCCAAATGATGTGAATTCGCCATTTTCGAAGACTCTATCTATATAATAGAAAAAATCGTTAAAGGCTCCAAGTGGTTCATTAATAGATAAATTTTCCTTTATTTTAGTAGTTCCATTTTCAGTTCCATCAGTTTTCCAAATTTCTCGGCCTTCCATGTAATATAGAAAGTTTTCTGTTACAAAATAATCTTTGTCTGGTAAATTTTCTATTTGAGAAGTTCCATTTTCAGTTCCATCAGTTGTCCAAAGTTTTCTGATAGAATTTGAAAATTGATCTCCAATTTCAGCGGAAAAATATAGCTGATTTTTAAATTCAAAGAAATTTTCTAGAGAACTTTCAAATGTTCCTTGATTGATATCACTTGCTACTTGAATTTGAGCAGAAAATGAAATACTTAAAAAGTAAAAGGTAAGAAGTAGTATTTTTTTCATAATCTTGAATTTTAAATTTCTTCAAAATTATGATTGAGGTAAGCTTTATTCAATACGTCAAATGACGTATTTTAAGAAATCACTTTCTCAAAAGCCAATCTTTTTGCATTGTAATTGGTGTAAATGATGCCACAATATTTATAACCTAATTTTTTAATTAAAGATTGCATACCAATATTTTCTTCATGCGTATCAATCTTTAAACTTTTGATGTTTTTTTCTGCTAACTGCAAATGAAATTCGTGAAATAGAAAAGTTGCCAAACCAAATTGTCTGAACTCTTTTTTGATTGCCATTCTGTGAATTACACCATAAATTTCGTCTTCAGAAATTAGCCACTTTCCGTCAAAAACTTCTTTATACGTTGGCTCTTTTCTTAAGGTAAACATAGAGGTTGCCATCACTTGATTTTCATCATTTACAACTACATAACTTTCGCCGTTTTTAATATCATTTTCAATTTGCTCAGCATTTGGATACCCATTTTGCCATTGATCGATATTTTGAGAAGCCAAATAAGCTTTAGCATCATCAATAATGGTTATAATATTAGGAATATCATCAAAAGTAGAAAGTCTTATTTTCATCAGAAAAAAAAGTAAAAAGTTTAATTAAATTAGTGTTTTATTTATAAATTTCGACTGCGCTCAACCTTACACATTTAAATTTTAATGATTTATAATTATATCATTTTGAAATCTAATAACAATTCGCCATTTATTGAACACTGTAATTGGTCCCCTTTAAAAATTTCACCTTTACCTAAAGCTGGAGTTCCTGTAAAGATTAAATCGCCAGGATTTAACGTCATATATTTAGAAATAAACACAATAATATCAGCAAAATCATGAATCATATACGCTGTATTACTTTTTTGTTTTTCCTCGCCATTAATTTTTAAATCGAAATTAATATCGCCTAAATTATAATTAGAAACTGGTTTGAAACTAGAAATTGGTGCAGCACCATCAAAACCTTTGGCAAAATCCCAAGGATGTTTGGTTTCTCTGGCATCATTTAAAAGATTGGTTGCTGTATAATCGATTCCAACAGCAATTTCAGAAATGTAAGAATTTGCAGTTTCTTTGGTAATATTTTTTCCCTCTTTTCCTATTTTGATAACTAATTCAATTTCATAAATTAATTCGTTGGTAATATCACTTGGATACACAACATCACAATTTACAGCTAAACTACTTTCTGGTTTAGAAAAAATAAACTTTTTAGCTTTCTTTTTCTCTTCAATATCTTTTAAATCTGATACGTAATTACTACCAATTCCTAATATTTTCATTGTATTTATATTTTATTTGTAAAGTAAAAAGCCATAAATAATCAATTTTTAAGTTGATGAATTTATGGCTAAAATAATTTATTTTTAGATTTATTTATGCTGTAACTACTTCTTTTTTCTTGTTTGATGAAAATTCCACAATTTCTTGATTATGCAAAATATCTTTGATGGTTTGTCTTTTTCTGATTAAGTAATCTTTGCCATCAACCACCATAACTTCTGCTGGTAAATATCTGGAATTATAATTAGATGCCATTGAAAAACAATATGCGCCAGCATTATGAAAACATAATACATCTTCTTCCGAAATTTCTGAAATTCTTCTATTAGATGCAAATGTATCTGTCTCGCAAATATACCCAACAACTGAGTAATAACGATCTCTTCCAGTTGGATTTGAAATGTTTGTAATATGATGATGAGAATTGTACATCATGGGTCTTACCAAATGATTAAAACCAGAATCTACATGTGCAAAAACAGTAGAAGTTGTTTGTTTTACAACATTTACTTTCGCTAAAAATACACCAGCTTCAGAAACTAAAAATTTTCCTGGTTCAAACATTAAAGTGATGTCTTTACCATATTCAACACAAAATTTATTGAATCTTTCTGATAATTGTATTCCTAATTGTTCAATATCTGTAGAAATATCACCTTCTTTATAAGGAACTTTAAATCCGCTTCCAAAATCAATAAAATCGATATTTTCGAATTGTTTTGCAACATCAAATAAGATTTCTGTAGCACGTAAAAAAGTATCAATATCTAAAATATCTGAACCTGTGTGCATGTGAATACCATTGATATTCATTTTTGTGTTTTCTACAACACGCTTAATGTGAGGAACTTGGTGAATGGAGATTCCAAATTTAGAATCTATATGCCCAACAGAGATTTTAGAATTTCCACCAGCCATAATGTGTGGATTAATTCGAACACAAACAGGAATTTCTGGATGTTGTTGTCCAAATTGTTCCAAAATAGAAAGGTTATCAATATTAATTTGAACCCCTAATTTTGCAACTTCTTCAATTTCTTTTAAAGAAACTCCATTTGGCGTATAAATTATTTTCTTCGGATCAATTCCTGTTGTTAATCCCAACTGAACTTCTTGATACGAAACAGTATCTAAACCTGCACCTAAATTTTTAAAGAATTTTAAAATATTGATGTTCGAAAGTGCTTTTACAGCATAATTCAATTTTAAGTTTTTAACATTGCTAAAAGCACTTGTTAATCTGTTGTATTGAGACTCAATTTTATCTGTATCATATACATATAAAGGACTTCCGTACTTATTTGCTAATTCTAAAAGTTGTGTATTTTCCACGATTTTTTCATTTTATTACTGAGGTTCAAAAATAGCTATTTTGTTTAATAAACTATGTTTTGTTTAAAAATATAACATATTGTTTTTTTTTGTGATTTTTCACCATTTTTAATGATGAAATACTGAACTTGAATCAGTATCATTTATTAAAAATAATCGTTGAAATCCTGTTGATAACTAATTAAACTTACTGTTTTATTTTTCTCTTGATAATACTATATTGTCAAGTACTTTAAACCTAACCACAGTAAGGATTTTTATGAGTGAAGAAACAAAATATACAGAAGATAATATTAGATCATTAGACTGGAAAGAGCATATTAGATTGCGACCAGGAATGTATATTGGTAAATTAGGAGATGGCTCTTCTGCAGACGATGGAATTTACATTTTAGTAAAAGAAGTGTTGGATAATTCCATTGATGAATATGTAATGGGTGCAGGAAAAACCATTGAAATTTCTATTCAAGGAAGTAAAGTAACTGTTCGTGATTATGGACGTGGAATTCCTTTAGGAAAAGTTGTAGACGTTGTTTCCAAGATGAATACTGGTGGAAAATACGATTCCAAAGCTTTTAAAAAATCAGTGGGTTTAAATGGAGTTGGTACAAAAGCAGTAAATGCACTTTCCTCTTATTTTAGAGTAGAATCTTCACGAGAAGGAAAATCTGCATCAGCTGAATTTAGCCAAGGAAATTTAGAAAACCAAGAGTTTTTAGAAGAAACTTCTCGAAGAAAAGGAACCAAAGTATCTTTTATTCCTGATGAAGAAATTTTTAAAAAATATAAATACAGAAATGAATATGTAGCTAAAATGCTAAAATATTATGTGTATTTAAATCCGGGTTTAACCATTATTTTTAATGGCGAAAAGTATTTTTCTGAAAATGGATTGAAAGATTTATTAGAAGATAATAACAATCAAGAAGATTTATTATACCCAATTATTCATTTAATAGGAGATGATATTGAAGTTGCAATTACGCACAGTAAAACACAATATTCAGAGGAATATCATTCTTTTGTAAACGGGCAATATACAACACAAGGAGGAACGCATCAAGCTGCATTTAGAGAAGCCATTGTAAAAACAATTCGTGATTTTTACGGAAAAAGTTTTGAAGCTTCAGATGTTCGAAAATCTATTATTTCTGCAATTGCCATTAAGGTAATGGAACCTGTTTTTGAAAGTCAGACAAAAACAAAGTTAGGTTCTACAGAAATGGGTGGCGATTTGCCAACAGTTAGAACGTATATTAACGATTTTGTAAAAACAAAGTTGGATAATTTTCTGCATAGAAATACAGAAGTTGCAGACAAACTTCAAAAGAAAATTGTTCAAGCAGAAAAAGAGCGAAAAGAATTATCTGGAATTCGAAAATTAGCAAGAGACAGAGCAAAAAAAGCAAGTTTACATAATAAAAAATTACGTGACTGCAGAGTTCATTTAGGGGATATTAAGAAAGACAATTATTTAGAATCTACTTTATTTATAACAGAGGGAGATTCTGCATCTGGTTCTATTACAAAATCACGAAACGTAAATACACAAGCCGTTTTTAGTTTAAAAGGAAAACCTTTAAATTCTTATGGATTGAGTAAAAAAATAGTGTATGAAAATGAGGAATTCAATTTATTGCAAGCAGCATTAAATATAGAAGATGGTTTAGAAGATTTACGTTACAACAACATTGTAATTGCTACAGATGCCGATGTTGATGGAATGCACATTCGTTTATTGTTGATTACGTTTTTTCTTCAATTTTTTCCAGAATTAATCAAAGAAGGACATTTATTTATTTTAGAAACACCCTTGTTTAGAGTTAGAAATAAAAAACAAACTTTTTATTGTTATTCTGATGAAGAAAAACGTGAAGCTATCGAAAAACTAAGAGGAAAACCAGAAATAACACGATTTAAAGGTTTGGGTGAAATTTCACCAAACGAATTTGTACATTTTATTGGTGATGATATTAGATTAGATCCTGTAATGTTAGACAAAGAAATGTCGATTGAACAAATGTTGCAATTTTATATGGGTAAAAATACACCTGATAGACAAAAGTTTATCATCGATAATTTGAAGGTTGAGTTGGATACAATAGAAGATGATAGCCTAGCCTAAATTCCTATCCTAAATCCTTTCCAAAGGAAAGGACTTTTAGCGAGGTTGAGGGATTTTAGGTTTCAGATTGGCTTCTCTAAATCTAGCTAAAGACCTCACAGGTTTTCAAAACCTGTGAGGTCTGAAAGAGATAATAAATTTCATAAAATTTAGAGGAAGCAAATTGCGTCCTCAAAATTATAAAAAATGAAAGAAGAAGAAAAAAGTATAATTCCAGATGAAATTATATCAAACAAAATCTATTTGATTCGTAATCAAAAAGTAATTTTAGATAGAGATTTAGCTGAATTGTATCAAGTGGAAACAAAACAATTAAAACGTCAAGTTCGTAGAAATATAGAAAGATTTCCAGAAGATTTTATGTTTGAAATGACTGAAAATGAATTACAAAATTGGAGGAGCCAATTTGGCACCTCCAATTCTGAAATTATGGGTTTACGATACGTACCAATGGTTTTTACAGAACAAGGAGTTGCAATGCTATCAAGCGTTTTAAATAGTGATAGAGCAATTGCTGTAAATATTAAAATTATTAGAATATTTACAAAAATGCGAGATTTATTAAGCGATAATTTAAGTTTACGATTAGAAATTGAAGACATTAAAAAGAAGGTAAATAATCACGATAAAAATATTGAATTGGTTTTTTCTTATCTAGATGAGTTAATTGAGAAAAAAGAGAGTGGAAAAGAAAGGACTAAAATTGGATATAAATAAATTGCTAATCATAACAAATAGTTGGCAAATAAGTTTGCGTTAGGGATTGAAGTGGAAATCCTTTTTATTTTTCATAAAAAGATTGCAGCGTAAAGCCCGACCTTTTTAGGGAACGCCCAAAAATAATACACAATTAAACGATTAAACAATTAAACGTTTTTATGAGTGAAGAAATAAACGAAAACGAACACGAAGAGGAATTAACGAATCAAGAGCATCAATCTGATGAAATTGAGAATCAGACAGAATCTGTAGAAACCATTACCAAAGTTACAGGAATGTATAAAGAGTGGTTTTTGGATTATGCTTCGTATGTAATTTTAGAAAGAGCTGTGCCATCTTTAGAAGATGGATTGAAACCTGTTCAACGTAGAATTATGCATTCTATGAAAGATTTGGATGATGGACGTTACAACAAAGTAGCGAATATTGTTGGGCATACCATGCAATATCATCCTCATGGAGATGCTTCTATTGCTGATGCTATGGTTCAAATTGGTCAGAAAGAATTGCTGATTGATATGCAAGGAAACTGGGGGAATATCCTAACAGGAGACAGAGCTGCAGCTTCCAGATATATTGAAGCACGCTTGTCTAAATTTGCATTAGATGTTGTTTTTAATCCGAAAACTACAAATTGGAAAATGTCTTATGATGGACGTAGAAAAGAACCAATCGATTTACCTGTAAAGTTTCCATTATTGTTGGCTCAAGGAGCAGAGGGAATTGCAGTTGGATTGTCAACAAAAATATTACCACACAATTTTATTGAGCTAATTGATGCTTCTATAAAATATTTAAAAGGTAAAAGTTTTAAAATTGTTCCTGATTTTTTAACAGGTGGAATCGCAGATTTTACAGGTTATAAAGATGGAAAAAGAGGAGGAAAGGTAAGGGTTCGTGCAAAGATTTCTCAATTAGATAAAAAAACGTTGGTTATTAATGAAATTCCTTTTGGAACCACCACAACAACTTTAATTGATAGCATTATAAAAGCCAACGAAAAAGGGAAAATAAAAATTAAAAAAATTGAAGACAATACTGCTGCAGAAGTAGAAATTGTAGTGCATTTGCCACCAAATGTTTCGCCAGATAAAAGTATTGATGCATTATACGCGTTTACAAATTGCGAAAGTTCAATTTCGCCTTTAGCTTGTACTATCGAAAACAATAAACCTGTTTTTGTGGGTGTTTCAGAAATGTTGAAGCACTCCACAGATTTAACGGTTAATTTGCTGAAAAAGGAATTAGAAATTCAGTTAAATGAATTGGAAGAACAATGGCATTTTTCATCCTTAGAAAGAATTTTTATAGAAAATAGAATTTATAGGGATATTGAAGAAGAAGAAACCTGGGAAGGTGTTATTGAAGCCATTGATAATGGTTTAAAACCACATATTAAACATTTAAAACGTGCAGTTACTGTTGATGATATTACTCGCTTAACAGAAATACGAATTAAGAAAATATCAAAATTTGATATTGATAAAGCCAAGCAATTTTTAGATAGTTTAGAGGAAAAAATTGCAGTGGTAAAAAATCATTTAGCCAATTTAATTGACTATGCAATCAACTATTTTAAACGTTTGAAAGAAACCTATGGAGCAGGAAAAGAGCGCAAAACTGAAATTAGAATTTTTGATGATATTGTAGCCAGTAAAGTGGCTATGAACAACACAAAATTGTATGTAAATAGGTCTGAAGGTTTTATTGGTACATCACTTAAAAGAGATGAATTTGTTACAGATTGTTCTGATATTGATGATATTATTATTTTCAGAAAAGATGGTGTTATGTCTGTCACAAAAATAGATGATAAAACCTATGTTGGTAAAGATATAATTCATGTAGCTGTTTTTAAAAAGAAAGACAAGCGAACGGTTTATAATTTTATGTATAGGGATGGAGCTAGAGGAGCAAGTTATATGAAACGCTTTAATGTAACGTCTACAACTCGCGATAAAGAGTACGATTTAACAAACGGAAGTAAAAATTCT